>Ga0172375_10001136_pt1 | contig 42801 bp, 49 predicted proteins | sample LakKiv1m_FD_114537 | JGI IMG/M metagenome (GOLD analysis project Ga0172375, IMG submission 114537) | Freshwater microbial communities from Kabuno Bay, South-Kivu, Congo - kab_092012_11.1m | ecosystem: Environmental > Aquatic > Freshwater > Lake | place: Democratic Republic of the Congo... | reverse complement strand
TTGTAGTAAAACAAAAGAAAATAGATTAGTTGTTTTATATAAAAATGAATTATTATATTGATTTATTCTCACCAGAAACAGCAAAAGCTTTTTCGAATTCATCAAAAGAGGTTAGCGGTTTCCGAATTTCTAGAAAAACCTATGTTGAAAACCAGAAACTTGGTCCAGGTGATAGGTTTATTTGCTATGTAACAAGATTGCAACGTTTTATAGGGGTACTAGAAGTTAAAGAAAAATATTTTATTGATGAAAAGCCTATATTTACGAACGAAAACGACCCATTCGTTTTAAGATTTAAAGTAAAACCAATTGTTTGGCTTTCTTTAGATAAAGCAGTCCCAATAAGAGAAGAATTTGTTTGGGATAGATTATCTTTTACAAAAAATTTGTCGAAAGATAGTAATCGTTGGACTTATATGGTTTTTTCGAGCCCACGATTGTGGCCAGAAGAAGATTGTAAGTATCTAGAAAGTATTTTAGAAGAACAAAACAAAAAAATGATTGATTATCCTTTTAGTGAGGACGACCAGAAAAAATTAAAGACTCATAAAATCAAGGTGGGGAATAAAAAAGAAGTGACTGTTTCTGTTCCTGACGATGAAGAGGAAATAACTGAAACAATTACATCAGAGGAAGTTGCAACCGACAGAAGAGAGTCATTGCGAGTTCAGGCCAAATTAGCAGAAATTGGCGAAAAGCTAGGAATGAAAATTTGGCTTCCAAGAAATGACAGAGATGGTGTTTTGGAAATGTGGAACCCAGGAGGAAACAACCTCTTAGAAGACTTGCCTTTTTCATTTGACGATGTAACGTTGAAAACTATAAAAAATATTGACGTTTTATGGATTAAAGGGAGAACAATTATTAGAGCTTTTGAGGTTGAAGATACTACATCGATATATTCTGGTATTTTAAGAATGGCTGATTTACTTTCTTTACTCCCAAACATCGAAGTAAAAATCCATCTTGTAGCACCTTCTTCTCGAAGGAATGAAGTGTTCAAACAAATATCAAGACCCGTTTTTCAAGTGATGGATGGTGGACCACTTTCAGAACTTTGCTCTTATATTTCATATGATTCTGTATACGAACTTTTTAAAGAACATCGACTCAAACACATGACTGACACTATTATTAACGAATATTCAGAATATTTAGAAGATTAAGTTTTAAAGAAATGGATTTCACAGAAGAAACAAAAAAAACGATAAGGAAAAAAGCAATGTTTAAATGTTGCTTCTGTCAAAATCTTGATATTGAAATTCATCATATTAAACGAGAAGAGGACGGGGGTTCAAATGATATAAGTAACGGAGCCCCTCTTTGTCCTAATTGCCACGAAAGATTTGGTAATGACCCAAATAAGCGAAAAAGAATTACTGAAGCACGTGATAATTGGTATGAAGTTGTAGAAAGAATGTATCCTGATAACAGAGAACTAAGTAGAACAGAGAAAATAAGCACGAAACTTCTTAAATTTCAACATAATCAAATTAACTTAGACGATTTTAAACAAGTGTTGAAAGATTTTGCTAACGAAACGATAAACAATATGACTTTAGGGACTGCTGCCTCAACCGCATCTGGGATTGCTAATGCGTCTGTGTCGCCTTCGATGTCGCCATCTGCATCTCCATCACCATCCCCCTCACCTTCTGAATCAGTAGATGGTGTACACTTTAATGTAGTCTGCGGAAAGTGCGGTACAAAGGTAGGTTTATTAGTTGGTTCAGATGTTTGTCCTACCTGTGGTGAGTTGATTACTGGATAGTAATTTAATTTGTTTCAATCTTTCTCTTGTTTGCTCAGCAATCGCTCCATTCTTAAAAACCGCTATAATAGGTTCTATTACTGAAGTTGGATTAATAGCAGGTTTAGGGAGCCAGATGGGACGAGGAGGCAACAAATTTCCCTTTTGTCCCGTAACATCGCTCTTTTTGCGATGTTCGAATTTTCCGTTTTCAAAATCGTCGATTTTAGCCACTTTCGAACAATTAGTCTCACTGACCGCTTCGGAGAGTATCTTGAAGGCTCTGGAGTATTCCCAGCTTAACTTTCCTTCATCTAAGATTAGCTTGGCAAATACCAGCCTGATTAAGGCTCGCTGTTCGTCTAACATGCCCTTAGTTTTGGCTTTGAGATAAACTTCCCTGTGGCAAAAGCAAGAGAAAGTTTAACTTTTTCTATTTCTTCTCTTATCTCTTGCACGAACCTAAAATCTTCAAATTTGATAAACTAAAAACTATGGATCTGATGATGAAAAAATGGCATAGGTATCATTACAAGAACTTAACTTATCTGGCGATAAGCATAATGATTGCTATTTTTCTTTTTAAAAATCAATCCTTTCATCAATTTCTTCTTCATCTAGGAAACTATGGATATATTGGCGCCTTTATGGGTGGTATTCTTTTTGTTTCAACATTTACAGTATCAATCGGCACAGTCATTTTATTTAACTTAGCCGAATACTTAAATCCTTTGGAAATTGCATTGATTGCTGGAATCGGGGCAGTGGTTGGCGATATGACCATATTCCAGTTTATCCGCACAAAAGGATTAGTTGATGAAATTAAGCATTTTTTCCATTATTTTGGATCGGACAAACTAAAACACCTTATTCATACCAAATACTTCAGTTGGACCTTACCAGTTGTTGGGGCAATTATTATTGCCTCACCTTTACCTGATGAGTTGGGGATCGGACTGATGGGAATATCACATCTTAAGATTTGGAAGTTTGTTATTGTTTCGTTTTTACTAAACAGTATTGGGATATTTATTGTAGTCTCCTCATCCATGGTTTTTAGATAAAAAGGCGAAAGAGTGTTTAACTTTTTATATTTAGATTGTTTTGACAATTAAACAGCCTATTAAATCGTTTAATATAATTTCTTCAAGCTTGTTTTTGACTGTCAAAAATAATAAAATTCATTCTAGACGATGAAGCTCGTTTAACTGTCCCGCAAGAGTGGGACTGATAGCTTCTACTTTATAAGTAGAAGCTTTTTTAATATATGGACAAAGTCAAAGCCTGTACATCTTTATTAAACTCACTTAAAATCTTATCAAGTAATGAGAATTTATTACATAAACTAAATTCACTTGAAAATAAAGTAAAAGGAAATGAACTTCAATTGGTTGTTCTGGGTCAATTCAAGAGGGGAAAAACCACGCTTATTAACGCTTTAATTGGAGAGAATCTGTTACCAACCTCTATTATTCCTTTAACGTCAATTATTACCATTCTTAAATATGGTAAAACACCAAGAGCCTTTGTAAATTTTCTTGACGAAAGAATAGAAGAAACTCAAATCAAAAACCTCGATGAATATGTTTCTGAACAAAAAAACTCGGAAAACAAAAAACAGGTAGACAAAGTTGTTATTGAATATCCTTTATTGTATTTAAAGGAAGGCATACAGATTATTGATACTCCTGGAGTTGGCTCTGTTTATAAACACAATACTGACGTTGCCTATGATTTTGTGCCAAAAGCTGATGCTGGCATATTTGTCGTCACCGCCGATCCACCCATAAGTGAGTCAGAACTTGATTTCCTTGTCTCTATAAAAGATTATCTTGGTAAAATTATTTTTGTTCAAAATAAGATTGATCAGGTTGGCGAAGAAGAAGTAAAACAATCATTGTTATTTACTAAAAATATTATTGAAGAAAAAGTTGGAACAAAAGGACTAAAATTTTACCCCTTATCCTCAAAACTGGCTCTCGAAGGAAGGTTAAATAAGGATAAAAACAAAGTTAATGACAGCAATTTTCAGGAATTCGAAAAAGCTTTATCAGACTTTTTCAAAAAAGAAAAATCCCAGGTAATCTTAAAATCTGTTTCAGTTAAACTATTATCGTTAATTAACGAAATTGATCTGCTCCTACAGTTACAAATAAAGACATCCCAAATACCAGCGACCACCCTTCAAGAAAAAATAACCTTATTTGAAAAAGAGCTAAAAGCAATCACCCAAAAAAAGGAAGATGTTGATTATCTAATGCAGGGACAAACAGAAAAATTAGTCAAAGAAACCCTTATTGACGATATTGAAACCCTTAAAGAAGAAAAACAACCCCAACTTTTAAAAGAATTAGATATTTTTTATGAAAAAAACAAAAGTGTTAGCGGAAAGGAACTATCAAAAAAGTTCAATATATTCTTGGAACAATCTATAAAAAAAATATTTAACGAATGGCGAAAAAAAGAAGAGGATAAACTTCAAAAATCGTTACTATTAATATTAGGGCGATTCTCAAAAGAGGCAAATGACGCTATTCAGAAAGTAATGGATTTGTCAGCAAACCTTTTTGATCTAAAGATAGATAAGTTTAACATAGGGACTGAACTGGCTGAGGAATTTGAGTTTAGGTTTTCTTTTGATGAATATAAGGTTGATATTGAAATATTTACCCCGCTTGTCTCCCGATTGCCTAGATTTCTTTCCAATAAACTTCTTTATAACAAAATAAAAGAAGATGCGGTACAACAATTTGATCAGCATTGTGGAAGAGTCCGCTATGATTTTCATGAAAGGGTAATAAAAAGCGTTCAGGAATATAAAAACAACTTGGATGAAATCTTAGAAGAGATCATAAAAAATATCAAAGATGCAATGAAAGTTGGGATTATCAAAAAAGGAAAGAGCGTTGAAGAAGAAAGAAATAGGTTAGAGTTTTTAGAAAATGAAGAAAAGATTGTAATGAAGGCAAGAAATTTAATTTTATAAATTAAAATATTTACTTATGAAAATATCATCGATTCATGCTCAGGAGATATTAGATAGTCGTGGTACCCCTACGATTGAATGTGTTACAACTTTAGAAGATGGATCAAAAGGATGGGCGGCAATTCCTTCAGGGGCTTCCACAGGAAAATATGAAGCAGTCGAACTTCGTGATGAAGACGTAAATCGATTTGGAGGGAAGGGCGTATTAAAAGCAGTGGAAAACGTAAATAAGGCACTATCAAAATTAGTCGTTGGACTTGATGCGCAGGATCAAGAAACACTTGATCAAAAAATGATTGAGGCAGATGGTACAGAAAATAAGGCGAAACTAGGAACCAACGCCATTTTGTCAGTGTCACTAAGTGCTGCTCGGGCTCAGGCAACTTCGGAAAAGAAACCTCTTTATCAATATCTCTCAAAATTCAATCCAGATCATAAAGGAATATTTACTATGCCGATCCCCGAAATGAATGTCATGAATGGCGGTAAACATGCCGCTTGGGCAACTGACATTCAGGAATATATGTTGTTTCCAATTGGAGCTTTATCAATCACTGAGGCAATAAGAATGAACGCAGAAGTTTATATGCAACTGAAAAAAATTATCAAGAAAAAAGGTTATTCAACTACAGTTGGAGATGAAGGCGGATTTGCTCCATCAAACCTTAAAAGTAACGAAGAGCCTTTTGAATTGATGAGTGAGGCTATAAAAGCGACAGGATATATTTTAGGAAAAGATATTTGTTTTGGCATTGACCCAGCTGCCTCAGAGTTTTATAAAGATGGAAAATATGTTTTAAACAAGGAAGGAAAAATAGTCACTAGTGACGAACTATCCGATTTTTATAGAGGTTTAGCATCGAAATATCCTATTATTTCAATGGAGGATATCTTCGCTGAAGACGACTGGAGTGGATTTCAAAAATACACAGCAATAGTTAATGGTAAAACCCAGATAGTTGGCGATGATATTTATGTAACCAATCCTAAAAGATTGGCAAGAGGGATAAAGGAAAAAACCACAAACTCAATTCTTATTAAGCTCAACCAAATTGGCACACTCACTGAAACAGTTAAAACAGTACTTCTTGCGAGAAAAAACAGGATGACTGCGGTTGTTTCTCATCGATCAGGTGAAACAGAAGACTCTTTTATTGCTGATTTTGTTGTTGCGATGGGAATTGGACAGATTAAAACAGGCGCCCCAGCAAGGAGCGAGAGATTAGCTAAATATAATCAATTGATGAGGATTGAAAGGGAACTGAGTGAAAAGGCAGTTTATATGAAATTTCCTTTTTGAACAAAACGCTTATTGTTTGTTAACAATACTTGGAAGCGCCAAACCCAGTAAGATTGATATTAGTAAAAAAACCACAAAAGCAAACAGCGCTGATTCAAGAGCGTGTTTTAGAGGGATTCTCCCTCCAGGATAATGGTGACTATATTCATTATAGGTAATAAAAAAAATCATAAGAGCTGCTAAAGGAGAAAAAAATACACCAATAATAAATGCAATTGCCATGGATTTTTTAAGTAGAAGTTATCAGTTCTCTTTTAAATTGAAGAGAGCATTTTTTTACGCGAACTTCATCACGTACACGTATATATTATAACTAATTTTATAAAGTATCTAAGTGACGCTTAATTTAACTTTTTCAAGCTCTTGTCTTATTTGCTGCACAAGCCTGAAATCTGAAAAAACCTTGTAGATATGAGATAATTGAGTGGTTATATTAAAGCTACGCTTCTCGAGCCAATGATAGTTTAGATTGTAAGGACAATCCAAATAATAAAATATACTTCAGCACTTAAGCCTTCTTTTATTAGTTTACTATCCTTGATATAATTAACCAAAATATGGATATTGTTATAATATTTCCAAAACAGTTTTTTACAGAAGAACAACTAAAGAAACTTAATAAATATAATCTGAAATTTATTGAAGGAAAAAATCTTGATTTAGATAAACTAGATTTTCTTTATACTTCAAAAGATCTTATTCTTTCACTTGATCCTACTTACTCTAAAGATAGTTGGAATAGTCTTCCGGTTGAACGAGTAAAACGTATGAAAGGTTTGAAAGCACTTTGTTTATCTACAACATCTTATAGTTGGGTAGATTTAAAAGAGATGCAAAAATTAGGTGTCATGGTTACAAATACTCCTGGCAAATCTACCGAGGCCGTTGCAGAATTTAATATCTATATGATGTTATCACTATTGCGTAAGACTCCACTTATTATCAAAAATGATTTTAAAATGGATTACGATAATTTTACTAATGAAGAAGTTAAAGGAAAAACAGCTGGTATTGTAGGATTGGGTAAGATTGGACTAAGAGTCGGTGAGTTATGTCAAGGTCTAGGAATGAATGTTGTCTACTGGAATAGATCTAAAAAAAAGAATAGTTTTTCCTCAGTTTCTTTAGAACAATTATTTATTAAATCGGATGTTGTTTTTAACACTATTGCAACAGCTCCACAATTAAAAGGATCTTTAAATAAAAAGCTTTTGTCTAAATTAAAACCTACTTCTATAGTTTGTAGCACTTCGGACACACACGTTTTTGATACTGATTTTATTTTAGATCAAGTTGCAAAAAATAAACTTGGAGGTTTTGCTTTTGAAAACATAGAAAAAAAAGTAACCGATTATAGAGGAAACATAATGGTATTTCCTGAACAAGCCTACTATACTCTCGGCACTCTTCAAAATACAGCACGGATACTTACAGAAACGATACTTTCAGTTATCGAAGATAAACCTATAAATAAAGTTGCTTAAACAAAATATTCCTAACTTGGTCTAATTCGTGGAGCACGTTTTATCTTAATATAACTTAAGAATTATTTTTTGTTTAGTAGTAAAAAAATCTATCATTTTAACTTGAGTAGATACACTGTTCTATAGCATCAATTTGAGATATTTGTTATAATTCTTACCATGGAAATGAGAAAAAGAAGGCCACAACCAGAGTTTATTAGAGTTTATGATCAAGCCGGGGGAATAAATTTTTACATACTGAGAAAGATCCTTTGGGAAGAAAACCCTATTGTTAAAGAATACTTAGCAAGAACAACCGTTAGGGTTGTTGATGTTAGAAATCAACTAAATAAGTGTAAAGAGGCTTGGGAGGACGAGAGAGGGATTTTTTTTGAATAACCAGACTTTTCCGTAGGACTTAAAAGACATGTAAGAATCGTTGACGCTAAAGATGTTTCTGCAATAGACGAGGACGACAACAAACAACCATTATTAGAACTAAAAGTTCTACTAAAACAAGAAGATTATGACGATATGAACGGAAATAAGAGGTTAATAGATTCATAATATAAACTCTTCGGTAAAAATTACCAAAATAGTTTTATAACGAGGGAGAGTTGGTATTTAAAATACGGAGTATAAAATGCTATTATTGAGGTAATGAAAAGGAGTAGTAATTTTTTCTTCCTAAAGCCTCAGTTATTGAATATTTTGCTTACGGTTATCGTTTTGTTTTTACCCATATTAAGAGAGCAATATAATAACGGGCAATATGTTACTTACTATAGACCGATAACTGTTATCACTGATTACTTTCAACATTTCCAACAGCCTCATCTTCTGTTAGTTATGGTAATGTTTATTTTGATTATTTACTTTGTCATGTCTTTAGTCGTTCTCGGAGGATCAAAACTTTTACAGCAAATCATTAAAAAGAGGTAGGCTGAGTGTATTTTATTAGAATTGTTATAATTTCTTCATCTATGAAGCAAAAAGACGATCCGCTTTTACCCGAAGTTTTCGACTATCTTAATAAATTCGATTTTCCCCTCGCTTATTTAATCCAGAGAAAATTCAAAATAGGATTTTCTAGAGCTGAACGAATTCTCAAACAAATTGAGGATAAGAAAAACACTGTTTGATAGTACGAGAATATTACCCTTAGCTTGGAAAATTGCTACGATATCATAGCTTCAAATCTGTTTATGTTTAAGATTCAAACTTTGTGTAATTTGATTAACCATCATTTGTTTCTCTTCTTTTGAAGAAATAATCCATCGATTTATCCATTCACTGTTTTCCTTTGTGGCAAAAGTAACAAAGTAATTAATTGATTCCAATATTTCATTGAGTGAAGGATAATTCAACTGCGTTAGGAAGGAATAAATATTTGTATCCTTGATAATAGCAGAAACAAGTCTTTCTATATTGGTCGGATTAACTTTTTCCAACGTAGGAAGTTGTTTTATTTGTTGCAAATACTTAAGTGTTTTACTTTCTCCATCTACATGAATATATAATTCATGTTTATTCGGAAAACATGTAATATCCCAAAAATTTTGACCTGTATCAATTTGAAGGTCTTCAGCAACTAAGACATCTGTCCAAATATTATTTGAAATCATTTCTATTATATCTTTAGAAGTAATGCCTTTCGATCCTCTTACCGCTTGTATTATTACCAAGCCCCCTCCCTCGGAAATTTGATTAAGTTTTTCCATATCTAAAAAATTCTGTCTCTTTGCATCGATATGAAAAAGGGCGGTTTTTTTCGATTTCATATTTTCAAGAATCAATGCAATACAATCTCCAAAGTATTTACTGTTCAAAAGTATATTTTCGTCTGTGACAATTCCAGATCCTTGCGACACATTAAGTTGTTTCATCATCGGTAACTCACTAACAACTTCTGCCAACTTAGTATAAAAAGGTGTTTTCTGAAGAAAAACTCGTTTTTCCACCTTAAAATAATTGTCACTATCTTTTTGTATAACGGTTTTTACTCCGCTCTCAACGACAGATGCGTCAATCATATTATGAATTATATCCTGTTAAAACATTAAAATATAAGAAAAATTGAATGTTGGGGTTTCTAGGATTTGTGTTTTAGGTATTCCGGGAATTTTTACCCAGGACTGGAAAAATTTATCTAAATAGTATTCAACTCTTAAGATAATATATTTTCTTAATAATTCTTCGTCAGGGGGTTGGATATTGAACTTAATAACCATTTCTGTCACAAACTCATCTAATTGTGTTCTTTTTGGTCGTTCGATTTGTTTCATAAAGGTGTTGCTTTTACTTTGATTTAAGCGGACAAATAAATCGGGAACTATTTTAAATATTCTACCAAAACCTGTTCTAGTAGATAGTTCTGCTCTACTCATGGTTCCAATTGTATAGTCACTATAGAAAAATGTTCAAAGCTGAGTAATAAGTCCAAAAGTACTAATTTTATTTAAGGTAACAGGAAATAATATATACTTAAAATATGTTTCGTACAAAAAAAATTCTGATCGGTGTTAGTTTAGTGATTTCGTTTGTTTTGACAATGGTTTTAAGCACTATTCTTACTCCCCCATATCCAAGACTATCGATTATCCTCGACTCGCTCAGCAAACTTCGCAATGTCAAGCTAAAAGTTGAACTGCCAAATATCTTTACCCTACCAAAAATCACCCCTTATCCAACGCCCGTTGATTTACGATCTCTGTCGGAAATGAATAACCAACTGGTCTTTTCAAACAACACACCAGTACCAAATCAAACAAATTTTCCCAGTCAGGTAATTCCTACAAACGGGCTTTCCCCAACTAACCCTATCTTCCCGACCTACCGACCAACCAGTATTCCTTCGATAGCCGTATTATCGTCGCCTCCCAAACCGACAAAAAAACCAAAACCGACTCCGACCGAACCAATCAAACTGGGAACAGTCCGGCCGGGTAAAAATTTTCAAGAGGTAGCTGATATTTTACAACCAATTATTTGTATCCCGTCGGCAATGATTATGGCTACTTTACAAGAAGAATGGGGTCCATGGATGGCAAAAACCCAGGCCAACTGGACTGGTGCCAATACTTATCCTGGCTTTGATCCGGCCGAAAATGCACCAGCTCAATCAATCGGCGGAGTAATGCAGATTATGGCCGATACTTGGCGAAAAATAAAGCCTTATGTTAGCCAAAAACTGGGAAACGCCCCTTTGGCCCTCAATGTCACTTTTGATGCCATGGCCGGCGGCGCTTATCACCTGCGCAATGTCAGCCTGGCAATGCATGATAAAATTTCCTGTGACGACTGGCCGGTAAAATATATTCTTTATGGCGCCTGCCGTTATAACGGCGCCTGCGTTCCCGGATCAACCACTTACAATCAATACGCCTACGATGTTTGCAACTTTTACAACCAGTACACAAAAGGTCCGAAGAAAAACTGCCACTAATTAACATCATCTCTAACTTATATACAAATGGTAATATTTGAAAGAACTTCAAAACAATATTAAAATATTATCAATGTGGTTTTAATAAAGAAAATTTTTATTACTGTTTTTATTTTATTCTGCTGTTTATTGTTTATCCGTTTTGCCTTCGGTGGGCCCGAAGACTCATGGATCTGTGATAAAGGAGTCTGGGTCAAACACGGTAAACCTTCATATTCAAAACCTGAAGATCCTTGTGGTAAAAAGATTAAACTTCCAAGAATTAAAGATGATTGTTTGAAAATCGGCGGAGTTTGGAAAAAACGTGGAATTGATACTATTGAATCATGCAATATAAAAGCAACTGATCGTGGAAATATTTGTCATGATAGTAGTGAATGCCAAGGGATGTGTCAGGTTGATTTAACACGAGAAGAATTAAGTCAAGGGATGCGGGGAAAATTATTTTCAAATAAAAAATATGGTCAATGTTCTGTTTGGGTAGTCGAACTCGGTTGTCGAGGGATAATGAAAGAAGGAAAAGCACAGGTTATCTGTATTGACTAAATATTAAAGATTAAATATCAAAGGTTAAAGAAATATTAAACTATTAAATTTTAAACAATATTTTCTGTTATGTTTAACTGTTTAATCCCTGCCTGCCGGCAGGCAGGTTTAACAGTTTATTTAACCTTTAACCGTTTAACATTTAACAGTTTTTTTTCAAAATTATTATGGAAAAATATATTGTTTTTGGTCCAATCATAATTTTTTTCGGATTTTTTGGTTTGTTGATTCTTGGATTTTTTTTATTAGTTGGAAAGTTAGTTCTTAAAGCAAAAAGCGATGCTTGGGTTGGTGAAGTAATTGATAAAGGACACAATACAAAAAAGGACAGTGACAGCAAACGGCTTGAGCATTTTTATTTTTATCGGGTTCGTCTTGAAAACGGCGAAGAACACAACATTGCCACATCGATCAAATTTTGGAATGAGATCAAGGTCGGAGACAAATTAAAAAAAGATAAAGGTTCCCTTTGGCCAAAAAAAATATCATAACATGAAAACCAAAAAATTTACCATTCTCCACTCTAACGATATGCACGGTGATTTTTTGGCGGAAATTAAAGAAGGGAAAAAAGAACTGATCGGCGGAATTTCCCGTCTTTCAGGATATATTAATAAAGTCAGAAAAGAAGAAGAAAATGTTTTATATGTGATAGCCGGAGATATGCTTCAAGGGTCACTCATCGATTCTGAATGGAAGGGACTTTCAACAATTGAGATTATGAACTGGCTTGCTCCTGATGTTGTCACCCTTGGCAATCATGAAATTGATTATGGCCTGCCTCATCTTTTATTTCTTGAAAAGGTTGCTAATTTTCCGATTGTTAACGCTAATCTTTATATAAAAAAGAATTATAAAAGACTGATGAACCCTTATTTGATTATCAAAAAGTCCGGATTTGATATTTTATTCACCGGAATTATTACGGAAAAGATTATGGATTCGATCAGACAGGACAAGCTCATCGGCAGTTTTGTTAATCTGTCGGAAGCAAGCAACGAGGTTGGAAAAATTTGCAATGCTTATAAAAATAATGATATCGATCTAACAATTTTATTAACCCATATCGGATATGAGTCGGATATCGAGTTGGCTAAGCTTCTCAAACCCGAATGGGGTGTTGATATGATCATCGGCGGACACTCCCATAGCGTCCTTGATAAACCGGCCAAAGTAAATAATATTTTAATTGCCCAGGCCGGAGTCGGGACTGACCAGATCGGAAGATTTGATATTGTTGTTGACGACGATACTAATTCAATCGTTGACTATAAATGGCAGTTGATTCCGATAAATGAAAAAATTGCTCCTCCTGATAAAAAGCTGGAGAAATATATTGACTCCTTTAAAGGCGAAGTTGACCGAAAATACAGCACTCTGATTTGTAAACTTTCAAAGGAACTAACTCATCCAAAACGTGAAGAGGAGACTACTTTAGGTAATTTCGTTGCTGATGGACTGGCTGAAAGATCGGGAGCGGACGTGGTCTTGGTTGGCAGCGGATCAATTAGGGTAAAAAAAATCGGTCCGGCAATTACTCTTAAAGATTTCCTTGCCTGTTTTCCATATGACGATTCTTTGATTCAGTTTGAAATTACAGGATTGCAATTAAAAATAATTTTTGCTCATTTTATGAGAATTGAAAACCGTGATGGCGAAGGAGAATGTTATCAGGTCAATCATGATATCAAAGCCGTTTATTCTGATCAAAAAAAATCACTCGTTTCCCTGTCAATAAAAAATCAACCTGTTTTGGATAATTCTTTTTATAGGTTCTGTATTCAAAACTTTCACTATGGCAACTGTCAGAGTTATCTTAATATCAGTTCGGAAGAGTTAACCACATCCGGAAAAATAAAGGTTGTGACAACCTCAGTCCAGCAAGTCTTGGAAGAATTTTTCCGCAACAACCAAAATACAACTAGGGAGATTGAAGGACGACTGGTTTATATTAAAAGTTAAAATTCTATATGAATAAAAATCTAATTTTTGGGGTTGCGCTGGTGTTAGTGATTGGTCTAGTTATGTTTTTTGGGAGAGGAGGGGTGCAAAAAAAGGAAGTAAAAGTCGGGACTGATGTTTGCGCTGAGTTTCCAAAAGAATTTATTGAGGCATCAATAGGTAAAAAGATTTTAAGGACAAAAAGATTTGATATGACAGTAGGTACTCATGTCTGTGATTATTACACAACAGAGAATGATTTTTTGGCTATTCATGTTGAGGATCTAAATTTTGAAACCCAAAAAAGAGGAGTTGGGGAATTTGGAAAAACAATCAAACAAGATCCATTAATAAAGATGGAACATTTTGTCGCTTGGGAGGGAAATAATATTTACGGAATATATCTAAAACTTAATGATAATAAATTTGTATCTGTAGACAGAGGCACTATTAATGCAGCTACTAATGAAGAAAGTATGAAGTTAGCAATTGCTGTCGTTGACCGAATTCAAAAAGGTGAAAACCAGGGATTGGTTTCGGCCTCAACCGTTGAGCCGACGAAAAAGATAGAAACTAATCCTGTCCCACTTCCCCAAGAAACAGATATCATCCGTTCATTTGTAAATTTGATTGATGAAGGTAAATCGTCTGATGTAGTCCAGATGATGGGACCAAAAGTACTGAATGATGAGAGTAATAAACAGGCTTGGGCGGTCATGTTTAATGCTTTTGAGTCAATGAAAATAATAAAGATTGAACCGTCAATGCAGTCCGATTGGACTGATGCCATACATACTTATCAAACAACCCTTGATGTGAAGATGAAACCGGAAGCGGCTAATGTTATGCCTATGCCTAACTATGGCTGGGATAACGGAGAAAATATCCGCTGGATTAGTTTGGAGAAAATCGATAACAAATGGACCGTTCAGGGTTTTGCCACCGGACCGTAAGATTATTTTTTAATAATCAACTTGACGAAAACATTTTTCGTCATTAGAATGAGAGTAAATAAATATGTTGAGTTTTTCAATTACCGGAATAATTTTTCTTTTAATTTTTGCAATAATTTTGATCCCTAAAATATTGGTTATTATCGACCAGTACGAAAGAGGGATAGTTTTGACTCTTGGAAAATATTCTCATACTCTTCAACCCGGATTAAATATTCTTGTTCCTATCGTTCAACGGGTTATTCGAACCGATATACGTATTACCACTTCCGATATTCCTTCCCAGGAGGTTATTACTAAAGATAATGTTCCTGTTGGTATTAATGCAGTTGTTTATTTTCAAGTAATTAAACCTGAAGACGCTGTTTTAAAAATCCAAGACTATAGTTACGCTATTACCCAATATGCCCAGACGGCTCTTCGGGATGTTATTGGCGGTGTAGAACTTGATACTTTACTTGGTGAGAGACAAAAACTGGCCGACGAAATTAAAACCATTGTTGATCAGGAAACGACTACTTGGGGAATTGACGTCACCGCTATCAAAATTCAAGATATTGAAATTCCGGCTGATATGAAAAGAGTCATGGCTAAACAGGCCGAGGCTGAACGGGAAAGAAGGGCAACTATTATCCGCTCTCAGGGAGAACTTTCCGCTGCGGATAATTTGAATAAAGCCATGGCCTTGCTTTCTAAAAGTGGCGCTATTTCTATAAGAACCCTGCAAACAATTGAAGCCACAACTGCTAATCCTTCAAACACGGTCGTTTTTGCTCTTCCAATTGAGGTATTGGAAGGTTTTAAAAAATTAGCGGGGAAGGTTTAAATTATCTTATTTCTTTTAAAAAGTCTTTAGCTAATTTACCAGTACTACTTGATGATTTATAAAATTCTTTCCAAACAACGACAATATTGGCTCCGTTAAAAATTGCTCTTTGAACTTCGCGGAGAGAATCACCGCCGGCGATTGACAACATAACGTTATAACTGCTTAATACTTTATTAATCTGTAGGTAAGGAATGGGTTTATTCTTGTTAAATTTTTCTTCATCGACCCCGCGATGTAAAATAATCACATCTGGCTGCTTTTTTAGTTGGCGAAGAATTTTTACAGGATATTCTATATTCATCATATCCAGCATGCTATCAATTCCTTCATTTTTACAACTTTCAATAAAGCTATTGATTGTTTCCAAGGAAGCCTGCCCTAAACAAACAGCTGCTGAGGCCCCGGCATTTTTAATCATTTGAACTTCGGTTGTTGCCCGGTCCATAGTTTTCAAATCGGCAACGATATACGGGTTGCCTGTTAAATCACCTTGAGACCAATAATTTACTAATTGCCTTATGACATCAATCCCATACTCTTTGATAAGCGGTGTGCCAGCTTCTATAATAATTCTGTCGCTTTTTGGTAAAGACTGAATAATAGTATAGGCATCACCGAGATTTGAATTTAAAGCAATCTGGAGATATTTTTTTTTGCGATTAAGAATCATATTGGCTAATAGTATTTTATCATTGATTAATTGTTACAACAAATGTTACTTTAAGTGCTGTTAAAATAAATTTATGAAAATTTTTGTAAAAGTAAAAGCTAAAGCCAGGATAAAAAAGTTCGTTAAAATTGACGAAACACATTATATTATTTCAATTAGCTCCCCTCCGGAAAAAGGCAAGGCTAATAAAGAAATAGTCAAAACATTGGCAAAGTATTTTGATACAATGATTTCTAAAATCAATATTATCTCCGGCGAAAAATCAAAGGAAAAAATTATTGAGATAATTTGATAAAATATAGTTTATGAAAGACTTAAAATTGAATTATTCAGAACTTCTCTACTTAAACGCTGATAAATATGTGCCTAGTGCCGGGTTTTTACAAAATAAAGAAGAGCTTCCGGACGGTGGTAAAAAACTTAATGTCGTCAAACTGGGAAATCTTGAAGCCGAAGCCGCTTTTGCCTATTTATATTTCAACGAACATATAAATATAGAAATTCAAAACAAAAAAATATTTAGATTCATCCCAAAAAAAGTCGTCGTCGCAACCAAGAAATCAAAAGGGACAGGCTTAACATCACTGGAGAAATCTATATTTGATTTATCTGACGGAGCAGGTGTCTCAAATATCCTTTACCGATTAATTGGTGAAGAGTGCTCAGTCCCCTGGTCAGTCGTCATCTCAGTCGCTAAAAAATCATTGGTGGAAAAAGAATATTTGATTGAAGAAAAAATCACAAAAAAAGTCATTGTTAATTATTATGTTTATAAATATCATCTTAATCCCAAAAAGAATATTGATTTTAAAAATGAAGTAGCGGAAATGAATGAAAAGCTAAAAGAATTTTCTAAAAAAGATTTCTATAAACTCCTAGTAAAATCAATAAACTCCGGCATCACCTCCCAAAAAGAAAAACCTGATAACAATGATTAATTTATTTTCCCACTACCTTGAACAAAGAAAACAGCACGATGCTGGAAACTATGATAATTAATAAAAGAAACCCGATGACGAGAAGGCGGGTTGTCTTACTTTCTTTTTTCATATGTATTTAAATTTTTAATTTTACTAACTAATAATTTAAAAAGTGATTTTATTCCTTTCCAAATAATTAATGCGATGTTTTTTATCAATTTCCAGATGAATTTTCCGATGACTTTTAAAATCTCAATAATCTTTTTCCCAACTTTAGTTTTTCTGTAATAAAATAAAACTGTTCCCAGTACTAAAATGATTAATCCGATAATGATTGAGAGGATTTTGAAATTTATATACCCCGTCACTTTGATTTCATTATTTTTATTAACAATTATTTGTCTGCCTTGTTTGATATCCAGATTAATTTTATCCCCTGTCACTTTCACTTCCCCACTATCGACCATCACATTAAATTTATCTTCATTATTTATGACCGTAAACTTTGTGTGAATATTTTTGACAATAAAATATTCATTATCAGGAAGAGTCCCGGCTATAAACTGACTGAGTTTTGTCTTAAATAAATCCATCAGATACCGGTCAAACTTAATCGCATAGACGGTCATTGGCGAATTAAAATCAACTGTTAACTGACCTCTTAGGATAATGGGGTGATGATTTTGATCAACAGAAAAATAAGTGCCATTTAAGATATGAAGCGTGCCATTACCACTTCCCATATCAAAATTGATGTTGCGGCCAACCGTATAAATATCACTCGGGATCAGATCTCCAAATTCTAAATCGCCTGCTGGATCGAAACGGCCATTAGCAAAATGATATAGGCCGCTTGGCGAGATCTCAGGAGTTGGTGACGATTGGACTGCTGGTTTATATTCCGTCTGATATTCTCCGACCTGATAAAATTCTATTTTATTTAATGACACCTGAGCAAAAAATAATCCTTTGTCATTGGCAAAGACAAATTTGACATTTTTATATCGAAAGTCTGGAGTTTTGTCCCCGCCGGTATTACCGAAAATTTTTAATCCTAACAGAGTACTACTGCCGTTACCTACGGTTACTATCGTATACATCCCGCCCGGGCTGACGGCAACATCTTTATACATGTTGTCGCTTTCTAATTCCTTTTTCCATGAAGATGACCCGAGATAATAAAGTTTTTTGTAAGTACGGACAACTATCGTCCCACTATCAAAAGTCGAATCAAAGATAGTTGTTGTCATGCTTACTCCTTCATCAATCTCACCAATTATCCTGACCTGTTGGTTAGATAATGTTTCTTCGCAGTAACCCTCCTGCTTTCCATCGCAAGCAACGATAATATTATTATTTCTTAAAAAATGATATCCGCAGTTGGCCGGTTCTGTACTTCCCCTTGTATAGTCCATCTTACCTTCAGTTTCATACCGGGTATATTTATGCAGACCTTTATTAAATAAATCACCGGGACACAGATAAAAACCGTCAGGCGAGACATCCATTTGTGTCACAACTCCTCCTTTTCCCTTAGTAAAATATTCTAAAGGTTTAGATCCGAATTCATTACCCGAAGAGTCAAATATTTTCATAATATGATCCCAGCCTTTTGAAGTTTTAATTTCGGCATTTAAACCAACTGTACCACCGTCATAGGAAGTATCTAGTTCAACATCTCCTTCATAACCTAACGCATAAGGAACAGAGACCATTTTTATCTGCCTTCCGGATAGAAGATCAAGAAAAAATAAATTACTATTTTTTGCTTTATTATCTACAGCATAAGCAACCAGAAGATTCCCGTTTTTCGAATCGCTCATATTGCTGATAATTTTTTCGCCTGTCCATAAGGTTTTTTTCCATAAAAGTTTCGGGGCTATTAAATGAAGACTAGTATCATCAGGTCTTCCAAGTAATTTTTCCAAAGTAAATTCCAGGTGCTGATTATTCGGGACGGCATTGATATCCTGACTGATAGTTTTATAACCGGCGGCTGAAATCGTAAATATATATTTCCCTGGTTGCATACCGGGTAAAAGACCTGAACCATCGATTACTTCGTTAAATCGCCAGTCGGAATTGGAAGCTATTACATTAGCCTTTACCGGATTACCTGATGTGTCTTTAATATAAATCGTAAATAAGACATCTTGGTCTTTGAGGACAAAGTTGACCGAATTAAAAATCAGATTACCTTCTTTGCAGGCATCAAATTCATTGACATACTTAAACTCAACTTCCTGGGAACTTGATTTGGAAAATTCCGGATGAGTGGCCGTGATCGTTATATTCCCCAGCGCAGTCATTCCCTTGAGGTAATAATGCCCGTATTTCCCGCTTTGGGTTTCTCCCCCAGTTGTTGCTCTGATGGTTGCCCCGATTACCGGTTTGCCGAAAAGATCTTCCACCCTTCCGCTAACTGATCCAAGATATATCGGTAGAGAAAATTTTCTTTCAGTCTTATTTCCTTCTTCATCGACAACCACAATCGTATATCCTTTATACTTACCGCAATAAGGTTTAGACTCTGAAGACAGATCAAGATTAATGGTTGTCTCAAAATTTTTATCCCCTTTTCCTTCAATGTTTTCCTCAGTTTGATAAATAGGTGTCTTTCCCTCCTGATATTTTCCGTCATAAATTTTTACATCAGCTCGCCCGCTTTCCTCTCCGGTATTTTTTACCTGAAAGTTAACTAAAAATGAATTTAAAGTCCCCTCAATAATCTGTTGGGAAAAAGTCTCGATGCTGTAGCGGGCCGGAGTCGGCCTAAGATCAATATCTAAAGTAAATATATTATTCTGTTCCCATACCTCGGGAATTATCTGATTGGGGTCAACTTTAAAGACGACACGGTTAAGTTCACCGGGCTTTGGAGTAAAGGAGACTGCCTTGATCCAATAATTAGGAACATTGTAATTATTTACATCGGATTTCTGATCATCAAGCAGCCATTTTTTAAAACCCTTCAAATATTTGCCATTTTCTGCTTCGTTGATAAGAAAGTCCGTGACCATATCCGAGAAAGATTTCGGCGGACCATTTCTCGCGCCAAGATAAATTAAATGTTCAACTTTTTCTTTAAATAGTTGTTGATTATTTTGGATAACACCATCTCTTTTTGATGTATGGCCTGATGACGCTTCAACATCAATATCCCAAACATAGCCCATACCGTTGTTAACTAATTTAAAATAAAGTTGTTTGGTTTTTTCGTCATAGTACACCCCCTGAAAACTGCTTTCCGGATGACCAACTGAAAGATCGGGGGCATAAACAAGATTGTTTTGCTGACAGATCTGGGTACACTCTGTCTGATTAGGGACGATACAACTTTCAATGAGTGGCTTACAGACAAACATGGCTTTAAAGGGAATATCAATATTATCACTACTTTTAACCGTATCATAAATAGTTTTCAGAAATTTTATCGTCTTTATTATTGTATTCCCTTTTTCTTCAGTACAATTATCGGCAAAGACGTCGTAACAATAAGTTCCCTGCCAGACGAATTTATAGGCAAGACATTGGGAGTAGCAAGTGCTTTCGGTTTGTTGATAAGCAAAAATATCTTTAGGAATAAGAAATAGAGTAAAAAGTAAAATTAATGAAATAATTATCTTTTTCATTATATAAATAATTTATTTTTTGTCTCCCCAGATTTTATAAATTAAATAAATATCGGTATTTTTTATTAGGGAGTAGAGCGGCGAGGATTGAGCACCTCCTAAATAAATCATTATAAATATTCCAAAAAAGAGAGTAGCGATTGTCTTGATTATTTTTTGTGCAATGTTCACCTTTTTAATGATTACATTTTTTTTACCTCTTTGCAAGTTGTCAAAAGAAAAAATCGTTGAAATAATTTAATATATATTTATATGAATTTCAGAGAAAAAGTTTATAAGATTTGCCGCTCTATTCCCAAAGGGAAAATCGTAACATACGGACAGATTGCAAGACTGGCCGGGAAACCCAGGGCCGCCCGAGTCGTCGGCGTTTTCATGAAAAATAATCCTGACGTACCGGCCGTTCCCTGTCACCGCGTCGTCGCCTCAAACGGAAAACTAACAGGATACTCAGCGAAAGGCGGAATTGTTCAAAAGAAAAAAATATTAATTAATGAAGGTGTATCTTTCAAGAATAACAAGGCCGACCTTTCTATTTCGAGGTGGGAAAAATGAGATAATTTCTAAAACCTAACTTCTACTTGACATATGTTAGGTTTTAATGTTATAATCCTAACATCTAACAATTATAAGATTTTATGAAAATAGGCCATATTGTTCAACAACCATCTGGTTATAAGGCATTCGTTCCGGATAAATTTCCACCGGGACAATTAATATCTTTAAATTCAAAGACCCAACAGCTACACGCAAAAGCTAATTTAATGTTAGGAAAACTCGATGGAATTACTCAATTACTGCCTGACCTTGATTTTTTTATTTTTATGTATATAAGAAAAGAGGCGGCTCGCTCAAGCGAAATTGAGGGAACTAAGGCCACAATTGTTGATGTAATTAAGAGCGAAGCAAAGATTGAGAATAAGTTTCCACAGGATGTTGATAGAATCCTACATTACATCTCAGCCATGGAATACGGTCTAAAAAGACTTGAAACATTTCCGTTATCGTTAAGGTTTATAAGGGAAATTCATAAGGTATTATTGGAAGAAACAATCGATGCTCCTGGAAAAACTCCTGGCGATTTTCGTATTTCTCAAAATTGGATAGGCGGCGGTTCTCCAAATACGGCAAAGTTTGTCCCACCTCCACCTCATGAAATGGTTCAATCACTTGGTGATTTTGAAAAATTTCTCCACGCAGAGGATGAATATTCACCTTTAATAAAAGCCGCCTTAGCTCATGCTCAATTTGAAACTATTCATCCATTTTTAGATGGTAATGGAAGAACGGGACGATTATTAACTACTTTTTATCTTTGTAAATTGGGGGTACTAGAAAGACCTGTTCTGTATCTATCAGAATATTTTTTAAATAATCAACAATCTTATTATGATTCATTAAATAATTATCATAGTGAGAATGGTGATATGTCTATATGGTTGGATTTTTTTCTTGATGGTGTTGCAATAATAGCTAACGAGGCAATTAAAACGTCAAAAAAAATTAATGAATTAAGTAAACATGATGTTAAAAAAATTCACATGCTTGGAAGAAGAACCAAAACAGCCCTAACGGTATTAGAAAATTTATATAAATTACCAATTATAAATATTAAAAAAGTTGAAGAATGGACTGGATTATCTAGACCTCAAGCTAATGAATTGGTAAAAAAACTTGTAGAAATTAAAATTTTAGAACAGAGGGATAAGAATGTTGAGTATGGTAGAGAGTTTTGGTACAAAGACTACATCAATCAATTTATTAGCAAAAAGGAGCAAGATAAATTTTAGGCACATCAATCTTTTTATTTTGAGGTGGAAGAAATAATTTCATAATTTATTTCCTATTCCCAAAGGCAATCCGGTCGAGGATGACTTTTTTGCTCTCAATCATTAAAGCCGGAGAAACTACATACTCTCCATAACGGTCATTAATTTTATCAACGGCTGCCGAAACTTTTCTTTTTTTTTCGACACTATCTTCAAATAAAGATAAAGTTTGAGAGTCAACAGGAATAAAATTAAAACAGGAAACCATTATTTTTCTGACGATTTTTTTCCCTGGTTGCAGGGAAAAAATAAACATTATTTTTTGGAACAGTTCGACCGTCGTGTATAAAGATTCGGAAAACTTCTTCCCCCTATGCCAAAAAGTCCAGTCATCATAAAGCAGACCTAAATGAATTCCTTGGGCAGTCTGCCCTGATGCCCGTAACCGCCGGCCCATTTTTTCTGTTAACATCATAATTAATTTGGCCAACTTTTCCGTGTCGGAGGTTTTTTCACCAAGAGAATATTCCTGGCCAAAACTTTTCCGGGTTGACTCAAAATCATCAACTTCATAACCTCGCAGCCTTAGGTACCAATAGTGGCCGACGATACTTTTAAAAACAATTTTTTTTAAAAAATCATCTCGAGCTGACAAAAAATCAAGAGGGGTAAAAATCCCCGCCGTATTTAATCGGATCTGATATCGGGTATTTATCCCGGGAAAATCAGTAAGATTAATCGATGAATAAACCTGGTGGATATTTTTGTGATTGATTACGTCCAGTCCGTCCGGCTTATGGAGAGAGGAGGCAAGTTTGGCCAGCATCCTATTGGTTGAGATTCCGACGTTACAGAAAATCCATTCGCCGATTTCTTGATGAAACCGTTTTTTTATCTCAAGTCCGATTTCCGTAAGGGATTTTTTCCAATAATTTTTTACTTGAGAAAAATCCATCACTACTTCATCAATCGACTTAGGTGTGACATCGGGAGAATAATCTTCACAGATTTTTATAAACTTACAGCTGGCGTCGCAGATTAAATTGGTGTCTGACTGCCGGACAATCACGTCAGGATAAATTTCTTTTGCTTCCCTAACTCTCATACCGGTTTTTATTCCCAGTTTTTTTGCTTCAATTGATGGAGAAAGAATGCATCCATTTGGGGTGGCATACGCGGCAATCACTAAAGGTTTGCCGCGTAGTTGGATGTGGGCTTGCTGCATGACGGTCGCAAAACAAGAGTTCAGATCGATGTGAATAAGCGAAGGGTTGGCGGAATTAATCGGCAGATCCATCGGACACCTCCTCAAGAATCCATTTGAGATTCTCCGTATCAAAATTAATACGAAAATCTAAGTTACCATCGGTGACATGAAAGATATGGAAAAGATTTCTCCCTTGCCGGACTTTATGATGATAGGCCATCTGCTTGATAAAATACTCACGCTTCCGCCAGCCTATTTTATAAATGGCAAAGCTATCTTTTTCCTGATTGTATGAAGAAACAATGCTTACTTTCTCAAAAACTTTTTCTATCATATAAAAATATGATAGTGAACGTTTGTTTACTTTGCAAGTCCAATTTCATGACGAAATAATCCGCTCTACGTCCTCAATGTTATTTACCTGCATTAGTTGATTCCTGATTTCGGCCGCGCGAGGAAAATCTTTCACATACCAAGCCAAATGTTTTCTCATAATGGTGAATTTGCTCTTCGGAAAAAATTCTTGAAATTTTTTACAGTGTTTGAAAAGTACCTTAAACCTTTCTTTGGTCGTTGGAACTACTCCCTTAAAAATCCAGGGATTACCCAGGGCCGCCCGACCGATTAGAACTCCGGCTAAATCATATTGTTTAATTTTTTTCAATGCCTCGGCCCGACTTTTTATATCGCCATTGCCAAATATTTTTGTCCTGGTTTTTTTTGCTATTTCGGCGGCAATCCTTACTTGCTCCCAGTCAGCATAACCCGAATATTTCTGGGCAAAAGTCCGACCATGAAGACAGATAAAGTCAGGTTCTACTTCCAATAAATTACTTATCCACTCGTTAGTTTCATGTTTTCTATATCCTGTTCTAGTTTTGACCGAAACGGTGAGACGTTTCCCGACGGCTTTTTTAACTGATAAAACAATTTTTTTGGCAAGTTTTGGTTGAAGTATTAAACCAGCTCCTCCTCCCCGAGCAAAAATACTTTTATCCGGACAACCCATATTAATATCGACTCCGTCAAATCCTTTTTCCAGAGCAATTTGGGCTGCTTGATAAAAATATTCCGGTTCCGACCCAAAAAATTGGACGACTGTGAAAGTATTGGTTTTATGGCGCAGCAACATTCTCTGCATCGCCGGCCTGCCCAAAATCAATCCTTTAACCGAAATGAATTCTGTATAAAGAATGTCGGGCTTTCCGTAAATATCGGTCATGAATCGGAAAGGGGCGTCGGTAATTCCATCCATCGGCGCCAACCCGATTACTGGATATTTCATCTATATTTTTTTTACAATATCCGTCTTTTTAACATGTGGCTGGGAATCCTTTTTAAAATAGATTTCTTCAATTTTAGAATAGTCACCAATTTTACCTAGGGCAATAATTACATAAGGACGATGATCTTTGTTTATATTTAATAATTTCGTTAATTTATTTTTATCAAACAATCCCATCTGCCTTGCATAATAATTTTTCTGTTGAGCTTGCAAAACCAAAGACATCACCGATGATCCCAGATCATAAATTGAAAATTTATTCGGATTGCCATCAATTGCTTTTAAATAACAGGCGATAATTAATACGGGATCGGTTTTTGCCCAATAATTTAACTCGGGCAAGCAGGAAAGAATTTTTTTGAAAGTAACCGATCCGTTTCTTATCCAATAATAAAACCAGGGTTGATAGTTGTAGGCAGATGGCGCCAGGCGGGCTGCTTCAAAAATAGAGTTTAAGTCTTTTTCATTAAAGCCGTCTGGAGAAAAATGTCGCGGACTAAATCGATCTGCGATTGGTTGAATAACAGAAAAACGAACTTGCGGTTTTCTTATTTTAATTATTTCATTGGCTGTTGTCATATTCAAAATGGCAATGTTAGTGGCATCTCCTTCCCTCCCTCATCTTCCAAATATTTTCCCCAGTCAACGGTAATATTCATTTTCCCATTTTCATTTAAATAAAAAATTTTTTTGTTGTTAACCCCGTAGTCAAAAAGTTCTTTTGTCAACATAACATCGTTCATACAATACTTTTTCAATTCATCCCACTTACCGTCCCGATAAAAATCGATTGCTTCAAGTCCATGACCGGTCTTTTTTTTATCTAAAGTCGCCCTAATTGTATCATTCAAAGATAACCTTCTCCCTAATATTCTTTTTATGTCGTCTAAAATGTCAAAAGTTTTAAAATGTCTTATATCTCCCGGATAATACGGTTGAAGGACCGGAAGATCAAAACTATTAATATTAAAACCAATTATGTATGAACAGTTTTCGAGTATTGGAAAAAGCTCGGAAAGATCTTTTTCTGTAAAAATTTTTTGCGATTTATCTTTATAATCAAACAGGGCTAAAACGGTGATGCCAAGTTTTGCGTGTTCGGAAAAATCCCGAAAAGTGTATTTTGTTTCTAAATCAATAACGACTGGAAATTTTTTCATACTAGTTAACTTTTTTTTCAATTTTCTTTCTTTATAAATTTCCAGCTCCAATAACCCTGTTTTTGTTAATGGCATTCTTGTCGGCTGAAGATGAATTTGATTTAATTGCTGTTGATACTTAAAATATAAGTTGTCAAAAAATCTCAAAAAAACTTCCTGTTCTTTTTTTGATAATTGAGGAAATTCCTTATGGAAAAATTCGTCTAATTTGCCCAGGCTCCAGAGACTTTCAATAAATCTTTCGTTTTTAAGATTGAAAGCTGAAACATCACCCTGGATTGGTTTTATCTTAAACTTCATCATCCGCACTTCTTCAAACATTTGGTTAATATTTGGTTTGGTGGAAATTATTTTTTGAATACTATTAATAAGCGACAAAATATCTTTACCCTCCGTAGCTTTAGCGTAGGAGGGTTTGCTTGTTTTTTTTCTCATAGAGCTTATAATTATCGTATGTTAAGACAAAAACTTCAAGATGATCAGATTTCAGCTCTTAAAGCTGGCGATAAAATCAAACTTAGTGTTCTCCGTTTTATTTTAGCACAGATAAAAAATAAAGAAATTGATAAAAATCCGCCAGCTGGCGGGGAATTAAATGATGACGAGACGCTTAGCGTCTTAAAAAGAATTGCCAAAGAATTAAAAGAATCAATTGAGGCTTTTGAAAAAGGTGGAAGAAAAGAACTGGTTGAAGATAATAAAAAACAGTTAGAAATTGTTTCTGCTTATTTACCGGCCGAAATCAGTGATACAGAACTCAAAGGCGAAATTGAAAAAATTATTAAAGAAAACCAAGCAGTTTTTGACAATAATAAGAAGGCTATTATTGGGATTTGTATGAAACAATTAAAATCAAAAGCTGATCCTGGGCGGATAATGAAGATGATACAAAGTATAATTGAATCATGAAATTAATTAAAAACGTAGTTTTTATCTTTTTACTCCTTTTTCTTTTTTCCTCTCTTCTCAACAATCTTTTTAGTTATAAAAGTAAACTTGATTTTTATCAACAGTTTAAACAAAACTTTGACAAAGAAACAAAACGAAATATCGAATTAAAAACCGAAGTTGTTCGGAAAAAAAGTCAGGAAGAAATAGAAAAGACTATCCGCAATAATCTCAATCTTTTAAAAGATAATGAAGTTGCTTTGATCATTCCTTTACCGACCAAGGCACCTGTTTCTATTACTCCGACTCCCTTACCTAATTGGAAACAGTGGTGGGAGTTGTATTTTAGGAAAAATTAATGTTACGGGGCCGGGAGTCGAACCACGGTCTAGGAGATTATGAGCCTCCTGTGCAGCCGTACACTACCCCGTATTGTCATTAAGCTCTTAAATTATACTAAATATTTTATTTTAAGTCCGAGTAAATGTTATAATAAAACCATGAATAATTTTTTCGTTTCCATCATCGTTCCGGTTTTTAATGAGGAACAAAATATTGATCCGTTAGTCAAACGTCTAACTTCAATTTTAAAAAATCTGCCATATGAAATTATTTTTGTCGATGATGGATCAAAAGACAGAACGACATCCGTTATCAAAAAACAGTCGGTTAAAAATAAAAATATAAAATTAATTTCCTTTTATCGAAATTTTGGTCATCAGATGGCGTTGACAGCCGGATATAAAATAGCCAAAGGTGATGTTGTTATCACAATTGATGCCGATCTTCAGGATCCTCCGGAAATAATTCCTCAAATGATAGCAAAATGGCAGAAGGGCGCAAAAATTGTCTATGCCAAAAGAAAAGAAAGGCAGGGAGAAAATTTTTTTAAAAAGTTTTCCGCTTCGGTTTTTTATCAGTTAATTAATTTTTTATCGGACACTCCCATTCCTCAAGAGGTGGGTGACTTCCGTCTGCTTGATAAACAGGTGGTCAGTTTTTTAAATAATCTACATGAACGACCAAGTTTTTTGCGGGGATTGGTTTCCTGGGGCGGTTTTCCGACCGAGCTTGTATATTTTAAAAGAGATAAAAGGTTTTCCGGCCAGACCCATTATGGTTTTTTTAAGATGTTAAATTTTGCCCTTGAGGGAATTACTTCTTTTTCTGTCAAACCTCTCCGAATTGCGACATATTTTGGGTTTTTATCTGGAATCCTTGGTTTTTTGGGAATAATATATGAATTGATTAGAAAAGCTATTTCTCCTCAATCGTTTGTTATCGGCTGGGCCGGTCTCTTTACAGCTATTATGTTTATTGGAGGTATTCAGCTGATCACAATTGGAATAATTGGTGAATATATTGGTAAAATATATCAGGAAGTACAAAAAAGGCCCAGGTATATCATTAAAGAAAAAATTAATACCGATTGAATCGGTATAAATCTATGAAAGGATTAGGGATTGTTTTAATCGCTGTCGGAGTTGCTCTTCTGATCTTTGTCTCCTATAACTTTATTAGGGAAAAAAACAAAATTGCTTCACCTATTCCGGAAGATAAAGGAGTGAAGGTAATCTTCATTACGCCCTCAAAGTAAATATTAAATCTTAAACAGTTAAATATTAAATAAACTATTAAAGATTAAACAGTTAAACAATAAAACGTTTTAGTATTTAAATGTTTAATATTTTTTTAACCTTTAATATTTAATCTTTAAGATTTGTATCTACTCGCCAAGCTTAAACTCAAATAAATTTGCTCCTCCTGTTCCTAAGAATAAGGTCTGAATTATCGTTAATATCAAAAACGCACTGACAAATAAAATAAATCCGATCAAAGCAAACTTCAAAGTCCCCTGGGCTTTTTTGACTCTTTCAGCATTCCCGAACGAGGTCAAATAACGAAATGAGCCGACGACGAACATAATAAAAAGAACGATGATGATAAAAAATGAAGACATATAAAGGATGTTTCCAAAAACTATTTCTAAACACTTGAGGGTAGGAACTCCATCAACGACGCAACTTTCCCCTGTTGCAGTATTAGTCCAATCTTTAATCTGAGCAGAAACCGTAAAAAGAGGTAAAAATAAATTAAACACAGAATAATAATTTAATGACAGCCTTAATTAATCAATCCCGGGAAAACAATAGGTTTGGTGATTCCCAAACCCGTATTTCCAGGAAAAAAGACGTTCTCAATAATCGCAACTACGGCTAAAACAGCAAAAATAAGGATAAGTCCGACTAGGGCGGCTTGAATTTTTTCTCGAGCTTTATCAACCGACTCTTTATTGCCTCCCGATGTAATCCAGGCTAAAGCTCCCAATAAAAGATAAAGAAGAGCAATTAAGCCAGCTATGATAAAGAAAAATCTGATTATAAAAGTTAGCACTTCATTAAACAGAGGGACTTTAAATCCTAAAGTTACCGGGGCATAGCTAATATCCTGTGCCGCCATCACCGTCAAGAAGTTAAGCATATGTAAAAAAGTATAAAGAATTCATTTTCCCTTGTCAATGCCTATTCATCATGCGATCTAAACTGTAAGGCTTCGGCAACATATGAAGCCTCGATTGTCTCTTCTCGATTGAGGTCGGCAATTGTTTGGCTGATTTTAATCGTCTTAAAATAACTCCTGGCCGATAAGGATAGTTTGGCAATTGCCTGCTTTAGAAGATTGATTGCCTCGGGAGTTAACCGGCAAAATTTTTTAATCTGAGCTGATGACATTTCTCCATTGGTAAAGATTTTTAGTCCTTTAAATCTTTTCTTTTGAATCTCCCGGGCTTTGACTACCCGCGCTCGTATTTTTTGACTGGATTCGCTTAAAATATTGCCCGTTAGTTTTTCCTCCGGCACTGAAGGAACATCAATATGTAAATCGATCCGATCCAAAAGCGGGCCGGATAATCTCTTTCTATATTTAAGGATCGTTCCCGGTAGACAATGGCAGGGTTTTTTTTCATGTCCCAAATATCCACAAGGACAGGGGTTGGATGCAGCTAGTAACAAAAATCTTGATGGAAACATTAGAGTTCCTGATGCACGAGATATTGTTATAAACCCATCCTCCAGAGGTTGTCTTAAGCTTTCAAGGGTTGTCCTTGGAAATTCCGGAATTTCATCCAAAAATAGAACTCCCCGATGAGCTAAAGAGATCTCACCGGGTGACGGATTTGAGCCACCGCCAACAAGACCAATTCTGGAAGTCGTATGATGAGGTGAGCGGAAAGGCCGGCTGGCAATAAAATTTTGATTGTGAAGTAGTCCTGCCACTGAATAAATTTTTGTCACCTCAAGGATTTCTTCTCTTTCCATTGGCGGTAAAATTGAAGGAAAAGCCCGTGACAAAAGCGTCTTACCTGTTCCCGGCGGACCTTTGAGAATAATATTATGAAAACCTGCCGCCGCTATCTCCAGTGTCCGTTTAGCTGTTTCTTGACCCTTGATATCCTCAAATAAATAATCGTATTTTTCTTCTTTGATAAGACTGATAAAATCTTTATGGGGGAAAGGCGTGATTAATTTAACTTCATTTAAATGCAAAATTAAATCAATGAGGCTATCAATTGGATAGACTTCTATTCCGTTAACTAAAACGACTTCCGAAATATTTTCTCGCGGTACAAAAATTTTCCTGATTTTTTTTGACTTAGCAAATAGTGCAATTGATATTGCTCCTGGAATCCGACGGACATCACCTTTCAAAGATAGTTCTCCTATAAACAGACTGTCTGGTAGAATTTCTTTTCTAATCATTTTGCCGGCTGATAAAATACCAACCGCCATCGGCAAATCAAAAGCCGAACCGACTTTAGGAATATCGGCGGGAGCTAAATTGACGGTAATTCTTGTATCGGGAATTTTGAATGAGACATTATTAATCGCCGCCCTGACTCTTTCCTTGGCCTCTCCTACTGCCTTATCAGGAAGACCAACGATCGTAAAACCGGGGAAGCCTTTTGAGGCAACGTCAACTTCGACTTCAATTAGGGTCCCGTCTAAACCGATGACTGTACCGGAAAATATTTTGGCTAACATAGATTAAGAAATGTCAAATGACAAATGATAAATGTTAAATCAATAACAAATTTTCAATTATAAATTTTTAAACAATACACCTTTTAGTAATGGCTGAAAAAATTAATGCTAATTCATGGGCTTCTTTCCATAGTTTTCTTAATTCATATCTGTTATTAGGAATAACTATAGAAAACATTCTTATCCAATGAGTAGTTTCTTTAGCTTCTTTTTTACATAAACTAATTTTATTTTTAAAATCTTTTTTTGAATCACAACCATTAGCTTCCATATAGTTAGCACCAATACTTGTAGCGCTTCTGATAATCTGCTTTATTAATGGTTCTGTATAAATATTTATTGGAATTGTTTTTGTAAACAAAATAATACTTTCTCCAAATTTGGCAGTTCTTTCTTCTAAATCGTATTTGTTATTTGAATTTTGAATTTGATTTGTCATTTGTCATTTAATATTTATCATTAATGATATCTTTTGTCAGTCGCTTATAACCTACAAAAATATATTATTAGATTGTTACATTGCAATATTATTAACGATAGACATCTATTGTATTATTTGCGTTTGACATTAAAAATTACCCGTACTAAGATATGACTCTATGGTTGTTACTCACCTTGATAAAAATAATTTTGAAGCCGAAGTACTAAAAAATAAAGAGGTTGTTTTGGTCGATTTCTATGCAACCTGGTGTGGCCCATGCAAAATGACCGGACCTATCATTGAGCAATTAGCTGAAGAAGTAAAGAATGTAAAGTTTGTCAAAATTGATGTTGATAAAAATCAGGAATTATCTTCTCAATATCAAGTTTTCTCTATCCCAACCTTTTTAATCTTTAAAGATGGGCAGGTAGTCAATCAATTTGTTGGCGCGATGAGTAAAGAAGGTTTTTTGGCTGAAATCAATAAGGTAGTCTAATTTATCTTTTTAGCACTCTAATCACATGTCCATGGACTACTTTTAATCCTAAATGAGCTTGAGCCAAAATATACAAAGCAAAGGTTGATAACCATCTTATAGATGATGTTATTGGTGCTTTTTGTCCGACAATAATTTTTTCGTCGCTTAATGGAAGTTTAATATTTTTATAACCAGAAAATTTGGAATGAGATGCCGCCTGTAAGCCAAATTTTTTTAAATCTGGAGGTAGTTCAATTGTTTCCGCCCTTGGACTGACAAATGGTCTTATTTCTTCCTCTACATTGTCTTCTATTGGTTCTTCTATTTCAAACTTCTCAGCCGTAATTGGTTCTACTTCTTTCGGTAAACTGATGTCATCAGTTTTTTTATTTTTTTTCAGTAAATCATCGATAGTAGTAAAATTATTACCCATAATTTGATTATAATATACTTAATAATCAAAAGGAGAAATTGCTTTTGATCACGAAGACAGTATTGAGTTATATAAAAAATATCTGAAAGAAAAATTCCCCCTGCCTATTTTGGGGTAAAGATTAAACTTTCTTTAATAATCCTAATTTATTAAAAATAAATTTAGACAAAAATCTATATCCATAAAAAAATGAAAAAGTATAAAACAAATCGGAGACTAAGGTGTTTCTGAAAAATGGAACTCCAAATCCATAACACTGAATTAAACCGCTTAAATTTTTTTGATACATTACGCCGGTTGTCCAGACCCCAAAGTTAGTGATTAGGAAAAATAAAACTGAAGACGTTAAACTCGCCAGCACCAACGACTGCCATTTATTATTTTTTATCAATCCCCCGATTAAAGCAATAATAATAAAACTCACATAAACATAAGGAATGGTTTTGTGAAATCCTAAAAAAATATCGGAAATAAACATTGCCATTAAGGGAACTGTTAGGGCGATTTTCTTTTTAAAGTGAGAGCCGGAGAACAAAGCCAGACCTCCAATTGGCGCAAAATTCGGTGCATGAGGAACAAGTCGAGCAACAATAGCCAAAATAATAACTGCACTGTATGAAATATATGTTTGGATTTTAGTTTTTGTCATTTGGATTTTTTAATACGTTCCGATCTTCCACTCTATTTTATCTCCCTCTTTAAGAATATAACTTCCCGCCCCGACTTCCGCCTGTTTATCATTGACATAAAACGCCCAGAATTCCTTTTTGGAATCTTCGGCTTTTTTTTCATTTATTTCAACAACATAGGCATTGACACTTTCACCTTTTGTTACAACTTTGGCTTTTTCTTTAATAAGATCTAAAGCTGTTTTACCAGCAATAATTTCTTGCTTAATAAAATCTGTTTGGCCAATTAGTTTAAGATAAACGGTTAAATTTTGTTGTTGAATAACAGATTTTTTTGCTAACAGTAGTTTATTTTGATAAAAAAAATATCCGGAAATAATTATCAAAAAAAATAAAATAAACAAAAGTATTTTTTTCATAAGGCTTAAAGATTATAAAACAACTTCATTGTTTTTTCCATACTTCCGGGCCAAACAAAAAAATAAATCGGATAACCTGTTGAGATATTTTATAATTTGTAATTCACTATTAGTAATATTTTTTTTATTAAAATAATCGATTATTCTTCTTTCTGCTTTTCGACAAACAACACGAAGTATTTGAAACCAAGCTGAAGTTTCTATCCCTCCAGGTAAAATAAATCTATTGAGTTTTGGTAATTTTTTTTCCAATTTATCAATTCTATTTTCAAAATCCTTAGTCCTATTGGTCAAATACCTTAAATCAATTTTCATTCCAGATAAGTAAGACATAATTTTATATAAATCTTTTTGAATTCCGACCAAAAAATCAGTTTCTTCCTTATTTTTTGATTTAACAGCAACTAGACCGATGTAGGAAGTTAATTCATCTATTGACCCATAGGTTTCAATTTGACAGTCAGCTTTGGAAATTCTTTTTCCACCAAATAAACCGGTTGTTCCTGTGTCTCCGGTGCGAGTATAGATAGGCATAAAAGTTTTTTAACATTCCGAATAACCACACCCATAGCATTTCTTACAGCCTTCTTCGTGAACTAAGGTTGCTTCTCCACAGCTAGGACAAATGTCAAAAGAAGTTGATTCCGGAACAGTAATTGGTGACTGAATTAGTGATGGTTGAGTAGTCGCGGTGACGAGTTTTGGTGTTCCTTCTTTTATTTCATGATTGCTTACCCCATTAGATTTGTTTGTCTCTCCATTAAATCCGTAGTGCATTGATAACACTTTGGCAACTGCGTCGGGAAGACTTCTTATCCTGTCTTTTCCAAATCCCATACTTCTTGCTCCGCCGATTCCAACTAGTTGACTGACAATTTCCTGAACTCTTTGCTCGACTGATAAATGAGATGAAAATCTCAAAGCGACTGAAATCATTCTTCCCAAACCTTCCGCCATGGCATAAATATCAGTTCCCGCTTTACCAACAGTAATAAACATTTCCAAGGGCTCGGGAGGATTTCCGCCATTGGTATTTAAAGTAATAAAAGCAATCCCCACCGGTGTCTGAATTCTGTATGTTGAACCGTGAACAACCATCGGTCGAGGTTTGATTGTGTATTGGGGATATTTTTCTGAGTCAGATTCCGGTTTCCTTTCCAGTACTCCGGGCCTTGATCCTTCCCTCATATAGGCAATCCCCTTACAACCTAACTTATACGCTAAGTTATAAAGTTTTTTAACATCTTCAACTGTATGCGAATTTGGAGCATTAACAGTCTTTGATATTGAAGCATCAACATATTTTTGAATTGCTCCCTGAACTTTCACATGATCTTCTGGTGTCAGTTCATTGGCCGAAACAAACCATTCAGGTTTTTTTATTTTTCCTTCCTTAACTTCTTTTTCATGTTTTTTATACCAAATATCATAAAGATCATTACGGATAATATGAGTTCCTATTCTATCTTTTCTGATAAATTCAAATTCATAAACCGGTTCAATGCCACTGGTTGTACCTGCCATCAAAGAGGTTGATCCAGTTGGAGCTTGCATCAAAATCAACGAATTTCTTATCCCATTTTTTTTAATTGATTTTTTGACATCATCGGTTAATTCACTAACAAACTTCCCTTCCAAAAATAATTTACGGTCATATTTGGCAAAACTACCTTTCTCGCGGGCAAATTCGGATGAAGCCAGATAAGCCTCATCCCTAATTAACTTGTAAACCTTGTCAATAAATTCAAGGGATTCCGGTGAGCCGTATCGAAGATGGAGTTTAATTAAAACATCGCCCAATCCCATTGTTCCAAGTCCTATCCTTCTTTCTCCTTCAAGTTGAGTTTTGCGAATGCCTTCAAAAATATACGGATCCATGTCAACTACATTATCTTGAAAGCGAACCGCTGTCCTAACAATACTTTTCAAAGTATTAAAATCAAACTTACCTTTTTCATCTATGTTTTTTCCTTTGACAAGAGCTGATAAATTTATCGATCCTAAATTACAAACACCCCATGAAGGTAATCCTTCTTCTCCACATGGGTTGACACAAATAATTTTATTCCAATAATAATTGTTATAAAGTTTATTATATCTTTCCATAAAAACGACTCCCGGCTCGGCTGATTTCCAAGCGGCGCTGGCAACCAAATCCCAAAGTTTTCTGGCTTTAATAATCTTATGAACAATGACTTTTTTCCCTAATTTTTTCCAGGCTTCCAAATCTCCTGTCCATTTTTGATCATATTCAGGATCTTTAGTATTTGGAAATACCAACGGCCAATCAGAATCTTTTTCAACTGCTTCCATAAAAGTATCGGAAATACAAAGAGAAAGATTGGCACCGTTGATTTTCGACAGATCCTGCTTTACAGTAATAAATTCTTCAATATCAGGATGCCAGTCCCAAAGCATAAGCATTAAAGCTCCACGACGAGTACCGCCTTGTTGGATAATATCACGAGTCGCAACCGAAAAAAGCGATGCCCAATTTATTGGCCCCGAAGAAAAACCATTAACTTTTTTAACTCTTTCACCCCGTGGACGAAGCGAGGACAAATTTATACCAACGCCGCCGCCGCGAGCCATAATTTCTACCATCTGACGTAATGTTTCAAGTATTCCTCCTCTTGAGTCCTCTGGAGACGGGATAACAAAGCAGTTATAAAAAGAGACGGCAAAACCAGTCCCCGCCCCGGATAAAATTCTTCCACCTGGAACATATTTAAAATCTTTTAAAACCGAATAAAAAATTTTTTCCCATTTTTTCTGTTTTGATTTTTTTTCTACTAGTGAAACTGCTTTTGCAATTCGACTCCACATTTCTTCCGGTCGTTTCTCTATTGATTTGCCAGCTTTATCTTTTAATGAATATCTATCCAAAAAAACTTTTTTCGAAATTCCAGTTAATTTCATATTATTTTTTTAAATTCCTCTTCAAAATCATCCAAGTCAACAAACCTTTTAAAAACTGAGGAAAATCTGATATATGCTACTTTGTCAATTTTTTTTAATCGTTTAGCTGTTAAATTACCAATTACTTTACTTTCTATTTCTGTTGTGTCCTTTTCTTTTAGTTCCCTTTCAACTTCGTTAATTATTTTATCAATTTTTTCACTCGTTACAATCGTTTTTTCGCATGACTTAAAAAGACCACTTCTGAGTTTTTCCCGATCAAACCTTTCTCTTCTTCCATCTCTTTTGATAACTACTATTGGTAATAGTTCCAATCTTTCGTAAGTTGTAAACCGTTTATTACATTTTGGGCATGATCTTCTTCTTCTTACGGTTGTACCATCTTCAGAGACTCTGGTTTCAATCACTTCGGTATCATGATGCTGGCAAAAAATACAAAACATATAGTGTGATATTAAATTTAAAACACTACCTAGCAGTTTTCAAGAGGTCGTAATATATCAAAACCATATCAATCCGCCGGCTGACGAATTTTAGCTTCAAAATATTTCTTTGTTCTATATTCAACAAATATTCTTTTAATTTTGTGAACAAAATATAGTAATTATAATTACTATAATGATTATAAACATATGTTTTTTACCGATCTCCTTTTCCCAAAATTCTGTCTTGGTTGTGGATATATTGGAATTTATCTTTGCCCTTCATGTTTAAAAAAATTAGAGCCAGTTAAGCAGGATATTTGTTTATATTGTAGAAAATCTTCTCTTTTCGGCCTAACTCATCCTAATTGTACAAAAAAGTTAAACGCTGACGGATTACTTACTATATATCATTACAATCCAATCTTAAAAAAAATTATTAAAAATATTAAATATCGATTGGCTACCGAAGTCTGGCAAGAGTTTTGCAAAATTGTTGAACCCCAGGTCATTACAAAATTGGCCCTTTATAAAAAGCTTTCTATATATTTTGTTATTCAGCCGATTCCTCTATCAAAAATTAAATATAATGAACGGGGCTTTAATCAGGCTAGTCTTATTAGTGTTTTTTTTCAAAAGTTTCTTCATTTCCCTATCGTTAATTTATTAATTAGGAAAAAAGAAACGCTTGCTCAAGCCCAACTAGAGTCTTCGGGAAAAAGATACCAGAATGTTAGGGGTGCTTTTCAAGTTGTCAACAGAAAACACCTCAATAATAAAAATGTTATCTTGGTTGATGACGTTGTCACCAGCGGTTCAACAGTTAAAGAAGTAGTTAGGGTTTTAAAAGAGGCTGGTGCAAAAAAAGTTTATGTTTTAGCTTTGGCAAAAGGATAGTTTTGTAGGATCAAGGTCTTCCTGACCTAACAAATTAAAACAAATTCGTTATAATTAGAAGTATGAAACCACAAAAAATTGAGATATCCGCCAAGACTATTGTCTTTACCGTCTTATTTATATTATCTTTAGGTCTATTGTGGCAAATTAGGGAATTAATATTCTCTCTTTTCATCGCTTTTATCATCGCCGGAGCCCTAAAACCCAGCGTTGACTTTTTGGAACGGATTAAATTTCCTCGAGTCGTTGCTTCATTTATTATTTACTTACTATTTATTTTTATCATCTATAGTGTATTTGCCCTTATAATCCCTCCGCTTTTATCGGAAATGGTTTTTCTTTTTAAGAATTTACCAAAAATAATTAAGTCAATACTCCCGCATTCCGATATTGTTTTTAACTTTGATTTCCTTACACAAAACATCCCAAGTATCACTAATCAAACATTGACGTTTATTAAGAATCTTTTTTCAAATGCTATTTTTGTTACTTCGACAATATTTTTTGGATTTTATTTTCTCTTAGAAAAAAATCTTGAAGGTAAACTTCTTAATAATTTTTTTGAAGAAATAGAAATAAAAAAAATTGAGATTATAAGTAATCGCGCCCAAAAAAGAATGAGTGCCTGGTTTTGGGGAGAAATTATTCTCATGATAGTTGTTGGAACAATGACATATATTGGACTTAATATTATTGGTATGAAATATGTTTTGGCTCTGGCTGTTTTAGCTGGATTACTTGAAGTTGTTCCCAACCTTGGTCCAATCGCTTCGTCTATTCCTGCTATTTTAATTGGTCTTTCTTATTCTCCAGTCGTCGGATTATATTGCGCTGTTCTTTATCTGGTAGTTCAACAGTTGGAAAATAATCTCATCGTTCCTTTAGTTATGAAAAAAGCAATAGGCTTACACCCTATTGTTACATTGATCGCTATGGTGATTGGCGGAAAAATAGCCGGAATTTTAGGGATATTACTCGCAGTTCCTTCAACTATATTTATGGAAACGATTCTAATTGAATCTCAGAAATTTTCAAAAAAATAATTCTTGCGTTTTATCTACGGTATATTTGCGGGAATTATTAGAAGACAGTCTTATTTAAGACTGTCTTCATTAAAATTATGAAAATAGCAATATTGGGCGGTGGAATTACCGGATTAACCACCGCTTACTGTCTCGCTAAAAAAAATCATCAAATAACAGTTTTTGAAAAAGAAAAGGTGCCTGGCGGTCTTGCTTCTGGATTTAAAGCTGAAAATTGGAATTGGTATTTGGAGCGAACCTATCACCATCTGTTTGCCAATGATAAAGATATTTTAGATTTTGCCAAAGAAATTGGGTTTAAAAAAATATTTTTCAAAACTCCTATAACCGCTTCTTTATTTAACAATATGTCAGTATATCGATTGGATTCACCTATTGATCTTCTTCGCTTTCCTTTATTATCCATGCCTCAAAAATTACGCACTGGAATAATTATTGCTTTTCTTAAACTCTCTCCTTTTTTACCCCTTTATGAACAGCAAACGAGTAAAGAGTTTTTGAAAAAAACCATGGGAAAAAATGTCTGGAATATCCTATGGCAACAACTCTTTCGGGGAAAATACGGTGATTATGCAGGTATTATTTTGGCGTCGTTTATCTGGGCGAGAATTAAAAAAAGAACCAAAAGTTTGGGATATGTTGATGGGGGATTTCAGACATTGATTAATTACACTGTCGATAAGTTAAAAAGTTTACAGGTTAACGTATTAACGGGTTATGAAATTGAAGAAATAAAAAAAGTAGGAAATAGGTTTATTATTAATAATACATTATATGATGTTGTGATTTCGACATTACCAACTCCAGTATTAACAAAAATTTCTCAGTCAATTTTTCCGATAGATTACCTTGATAAACTATCAAGGATTAAATATCTTCATGCTTTAACATTGATTTTGGAAACTGATAAACCCATTCTTGATAAAACTTATTGGTTAAATATTTCCACTCCAAAAATTCCGATCATGGGGATTATCCAACATACTAATTTTATTGATAAAAAAAATTATGGAAATAAGCATATTGCTTATTTAGGTTGGTATTTAAAGCAAGAAGATAGAAGATGGAAAATGGAGAATAGAGAATTATTAGATTATGTTAAATCATATTTAAAAAAAATTTCGAATTTCGAATTTCGAATTTCGAATTTTTATGCTTTTAAGGCTCTCTTTGCTCAACCAATATTTGATAAAGAATTTTTGAAAAATAAACCAGATTTTATTACTCCGACAAAAAACTTTTTCATCGCCAATCTTGATATGACTTATCCTTATGATAGGGGAATAAATTATGCAGTAAAATTGGGAAAAGAAATTTCAAAGTTGATAACGCGGTTATATGGCTTAATTAACATTTAGGAATTGGAATTGGTTTTCCGTCTTCATCTTTTTTGTTAGGGTCAGGACAAGTTTCCAACAATGTATGACGTAACCTGGTGTGTTCTTTACCACAAACCGGACAACAAAATGTTAAAGGCCCATATTCATCAGAATTTTCGTCATTTTTTTTCTTTAAAATATCTTGAATTGATGACGTTGATAATCGGTAATTGGTTGATAACGGATTAAGTTCATTTTCAGTATCGTTCCCCCCACAGCCTCCTCCTAGAGACATCTTTCCATTTCTACTATAGACAAGAAAATATTTTTTTAACTGATTTAAATAAGCTTCTCCAACATTGCCTCCTTGAATCATTTCAAATGATTGTTGATAATCTATTTTTATTTTTGGCTTTATTTTTTTTATCCAACCTCGCCTTAAATCATAAAGAATATCGGACAATAAAAATTCTTCGTCATGAACATTTTTATAAACGAGAAAATCTGCCAAATAAGAAATTCCTTCCAGATAATTTAGAAAGTCATCAATATTCCAATTTGTTGTTACCGGATTAGTTAAAAAATATTTTATTTTTTCAATCTCGTTATTAAAACCTCCATAATTAAGATTTTTCTTCCCTAAAAAAGTTGATAGAACTTGCTTTTCTTCTTCTTTTGATACGGAAATTGCTATAGCGTCAACTTGGTTATTATTTTTACCAACAAGTAAATATAGTTGGCCATCCGGATAAGGTTTTACTTTGTTATATTTCGTTCCTCTTTCAAAAGCAACTTGTCCGGGAGGACTATATAAAAATATAATTTGCCCTGGATAAAACAATGCTTTTTTAACTGCTTCTTTTGTTCCTATCAAAGATAGTCCACCTCTTTCTTCCGGATCAACAAAAAGTTTTGTTCTTTTTTCTTCATCAATATAAATTTTTTTATTATCAATAAAGTATGAATAGGCATTAGAAACCGGCCTGTTTTCAATGACGTGCAATGCATGAGATTCCATTTGTTGAGAAAAATCTTTTAATGAAGAAGTTCGTTCTCGAGGATTGAATCCTAACTCTGCTAAAGATTTTGCCTCGTTAACAAAAGTATGTTGTTGTAGTTCTTTTAGTGAAACCATAAACGTCCCTGCTCGGGGTAAAAGCTTTGGTTGGTCTCGGACTTCGCCCCCTCGGGGCTTTACCGTTGCGGCACAGTAGCTGATTTACACAGCCTTCCCATGATCAAAGCTAAATAATAAAAACTAAACTTCTTTTAATCTTTTTTTAAAATAATCAACATAAGGAATTGCGGAAGGATTTTCCCCATAAAGAGATGATAGGTGCATCGTTAAATAATTTCCAAGAGCCATTAACTCAAATGCTTGTTCGACCTTGGTTTTTCCTGTTAGTTCATACCATATTGTTTTAATATTATTTTTTTCAACAACTTCCTTAGTAATAAAAAATCTTTTTTGAATTGACAAAGAAAATAATTTGGAAAAAAAGAAAATAAATATTGATATTTCTTTTAACTTGCCTGGATTTTTAAAACCTTCCATTAAATGATGATTCAACTCAGGAATAATTCTGAAAGAAGAAATTGATTTGGCCGTTTCATTTGTTTGATTTGCAATCGCATTACCTATGCCGGTTAAAAATTCTGACACTATATAGTAAGGGTATTTATTAATTATTTTTTGCGCCATCTGTTTGGCATTATTTTCTATTTTCATAATGTCTATGTTATTAATTGCTGAAAAAATGTCTTTTTTTTGAAAATTTAAAATTCCCAAATTAAATAATAACCCCATTATTCCTCCAATAAGATAACCGAATCCGATTCTTGGTTGTCCTGACGGATTATAAACCGGATCAAAAAAATAACCCGGCATTTTTATTTTTCCAAGAAAATCTTTTAAAACTTCACCTGATGAGATTCCAACAATTTTAGCTTTTTTTTCATGAGCTTTTTGACCTGCTGTTAAAACTTCTTCTGTCGTTCCCGAATATGAAGATAAAATCACTAAAGTATCACTATCGACAAAGCCCGGTAAATTATAATTGTCGTTGATCAAATAAGGAACTTTTATTTCTTCTTTAAAAAGTTCTTTAATAATATAATGAGGAAATCTGGATCCACCCATTCCGCAAGCAACAATGTTTTTTATTTGTAAATATTCGTTTGGCAAAACCAATTTTAAAGATTTCTCAAATGAATCTTTAATTTGTTCCGGGAAAAAATTTATTGATTTTAATACAATATTGTCAGAATCAATCATAGAGTTTAATGATATTAATAAATCGTGTATAATTCAATAGTCATGAAAAAAAATAAACTTCTAATTTATTTTTATGCTCTTCGAATTACTCAATGGTTGAAAAACTTTGTTATTTTTACGGCCATTATTTTTTCAGGAAAACTTTTTAATTTGGATCTTTTGACAAAGTCTTTTTATGCCTTCATTATTTTTTGTTTACTTTCCTCAACTTCATATGTCTTAAACGATATTATTGATTATCCTTACGATAAAAAGCATCCAGTAAAAAAATTCCGACCGGTCGCATCTGGCGACCTTTCTATGCCTGAGGCAACTTTTATTGTTTTTATTTTAAGTTTGATTTCTTTAATTTTAGCCCTATTTTTTTCTTTACCATTTTTTTTCTTAAGTTTATTTTTTATCCTTCTTCATTTTTTTTATTCTTTTGCTTTAAAAAAACAACCTGTTGTTGATATTTTTACGATTTCTTTTTCTTTTATGATTAGAACTTTCGCCGGCGAAGTAGCAACAGGCTATCACATTCCCATCTGGCTTCTTTTAACTATATTTTTCGGTTCTCTTTTTATGGCGGCCGTTAAACGTCACGCTGAACTGGTTGCCCATGGAATTAAAGCTCGTTTTTCCCTCTATCGTTATAACGAACATTTTTTAGATTTTTTAACCTATACTTTTGGAACCGCCACAATCATTGCTTATTCGACCTATACCTATGTTGAAAGACCGCCGCAAACAGAAACGGAAATTTCTAAATTTTTTAAT
>Ga0172375_10001133_pt1 | contig 42851 bp, 39 predicted proteins | sample LakKiv1m_FD_114537 | JGI IMG/M metagenome (GOLD analysis project Ga0172375, IMG submission 114537) | Freshwater microbial communities from Kabuno Bay, South-Kivu, Congo - kab_092012_11.1m | ecosystem: Environmental > Aquatic > Freshwater > Lake | place: Democratic Republic of the Congo... | reverse complement strand
TCTTGTTGTTTCGGGTTGATTGTGGCTATATTCTCTGAAAGGGTGTGCATGAATGTCGCTGCTTATTTTCTTGTCTAACTAACGGTAATATAAGCAATTGCGGTATTTTATGCCACCTTTTTTATTGCCTTCGTGAATAATTCAGGTTAAATCGTAGCCCGAATGACTATATCGAACAAGCAGGTGGAGTAAGCGTTACCGGTGATAAAGGTCGAATTTTTCGTGTTTGTGCCGATGGTAGCGTTAAAAGCAAAAAACAAGGTGCTCTCGCAGGTCATCTTTATCCGGGTGAAGCATTGGTTGTGCCGGAAAAGATCTCGACCAGCACGTTTAGTCTAACAGAGTTTCTCAAAGATTGGACCTCTATTCTTTACCAATTTGGCTTAGGTGCTGCTGGACTGAAGACTTTGAGGAATTAATAACAGTAAATCGTCATTAATGCCATATGATTGATAACATTAAAGAAAAACAGCCTAATAGAGGGATTCGTAAAAGGAATGAGATGAGCTTTCTGAATTTTGCGATTATTATTGCTAAATATAAAAAATACATAATTGTTTTTCCGTTTATTGTCGGTATTGTGGTCGCTATTTATTCTTTGACGATTCCAACTCTATATACGGCTAATACAGTTATTTTGCCTCCTCAACAACAATCAAGTGCGACAGCAATGCTGGCAAGCCAGCTGGGCGCTCTGGCCGGAGGCGCTGCTGTTCTTAATATAAAGAATCCAAATGATGTGTATCTCGCTATGTTAAAAAGTCGTAGCTTGCAAGATAATATGACTCGACGTTATGGATTGATGCAAGCATATAATGTGAATAAATTAATTGATGCCAGATCGAGACTAGATGGCGCCACGAAAGTTGCTGTGGCAAAGGATGGTTTAATAACGGTTTCTGTTGATGATACGAATCCCAAACGTGCTGCGATATTGGCAAATGGTTACATAGAAGAATTGCAAAATATGACTCAGGTTTTTGCTGTTACTGAAGCTTCACAACGTCGGCTGTTTTACGAAAAACAATTGCTTCTTGTAAAGCAACAGTTGAGCGATGCTGAAATCGCCCTTAAGCAGTCTCAAGAGTTGTCTGGTTTGATCCAGTTAGATGCTCAGGCAAATGGATTAGTTCAAGCTACTGCTAATATAAAGGCTCAAATCTCCATGAAAGAGGTTCAACTTGTTGCTATGCGTTCTTTTGCAACAAACAGTAACCCTGATTATATACGCACCCAGCAGGAAATTAATGGGTTACGTAGCCAGTTGGTAAAGGTTGAGACCGGAACTATTAATTATAGAAAAGCACCTTCTGCAGCACTTGAATATATCAGAAAAGTACGAGATGTTAAGTACTACGAAGCTATTAATGAGCTGCTTGGTAAGCAATATGAAATGGCTAAGTTAGATGAGTCGAGGCAGAGTTCATTGATACAGGTGCTTGATAAGGCTGAAGTTCCTGAAAAAAGGTCTAAACCAAAAAGAAGTCAGTTAGTATTGTTATCAGTAATTGCTGGATTTATAGTATCGTTGATAGGAGTATTTGTAGTCGAGCTTATTCGGTTAGCAAGAGAAGATGATGAATTTAATGAAAGATTAAGATATTTTTTGAGGTTAATAAAGACTTGGTGACGATAAGTCGGCGTTTGTGGTGTTGAATAATAATTCTTGTTTTGCGGTATATTGTTCTTGATTGTGCCCTCTGGTCAGAACTAATTATATGTATGTTATTGGTTGATGGCGCGTATATTTGTTAGATGTGATCATGTGTGAGGGTTAGAATATTTATATGTATTGTTTTTGATTGTGTGATAAGTGATTGCATAATTGAAGTGCTTGATGAAAAATGCAGCATATTTGTCAGATTAGCTATTGTCTGAGGTCTTCTGAAAGCATATAAATATCTTATGTTATAGGTGCGCTTGTTTTTTTTAGGGTTTGTGTTGATAGATTAGGTTTGCTATTGATTATGTATTTTATGAAGCAAAAAAAATGCATGTATTTAAATGAGATGGTTATTATGCGTATAGTGATGAAAAAATGTGGTGTTATATTATGTTTAATCAACTAGGGCTATAATTGACTTTATTTATTGATAATAAGCTTTTGGCGATGCTTGTTCGTCTATGGAGCCACTTGAGTGGAAAAAGAAGGCGACAATTTGTTTATCTCTTAGTTGTTACAATTGCCACATCATTTGCTGAGATATTTACATTAAGCGCAACATTTCCATTTTTAGGCATATTAATATCACCAAGCAATATCTCCTTAAGTCCATTGGTAAGCCGATTGTATGGTATTTTAAATATTGCGTCGAATCATGATATTTTGCTGCTTTTGACTATTCTGTTTGGAGGCTGTGCATTTATTTCGGGATTGATGCGACTTATCCAGGGATGGCTTAATACGCGAATATCTTTTGCTGCTGGTGCGGATTTAAGTGTCTTATTGTATAAGGTGAATTTATTGCAACCTTATGCTGTCCATGTTTCTCGAAATAGTAGTGTTATAATTAATGCGGTCGCTACTAAGGTTGGTGTTGTAATTGCCGGTGGAATTATTCCTGCTCTTTCAATAATTATATCTATTTGTATGCTATTGTCGATCATAATTGCGTTAATTGTTATTGATCCTATTATAGCAATGTCTGCATTTGTTGGTTTTGGTTTTATATACGTGCTCGTTATTTATGTAACCAGAAGACGTCTTGCTCTAAATAGTGCTCTTATATCAAGCGAATCTGATTCAGTTGTTAAGTTACTTCAAGAGGGGCTTGGTGGAATTCGTGATATTCTTATTGATGGAAATCAAGGCTTATATTGTGATTTATATGCAAAAGCTGTTTATCCTTTGCGTCGGGCTGAGGGATATAATCAGTTTATAAGCCAAAGCCCAAGATACGCAATTGAAGCGTTGGCAATGATAATGATAGCTTCAGCAGCTTATTTGTTGTCAAGAAATAATGCTGGTATTACGCAAACCATTCCTGTCTTGGGTACACTTGCTTTGGGAGCTCAAAGAATGCTGCCGTCATTACAACAATTATTTATGTCATGGTCATCACTTAATGGTAATTCGGAGTCAATTCGAGATGTCCTAGATTTGTTGGACCAGCAATTGCCTAATGAGGAAGGAAATGCAGAGGTTTATGAAATGCAATTTGTTGAAAGCATTTCACTGAATAACATATCTTTTTGTTATTCAGGTGAGGGGGGGGATGTTATTAATAATATTAATCTTATAATTAAAAAGGGCGAAAAGGTCGGGTTTGTCGGAACTACGGGTAGCGGAAAAAGTACTTTGCTAGACATTATTATGGGACTTTTGTCTCCTACGAAAGGGGAGATCGCTGTTGATGGTAACATAATTAATATATCAAATCGGAAATCATGGCAACGAAATATATCGCACGTACCTCAGTCTATATATCTTGCCGATACGACTATAGTGGAAAATATCGCTTTTGGTGTGCCTAAGCATGATATAGATTATGATAGAGTTATATGTTCTGCAAAAAATGCTCAGATAGATGAAGTTATAAGAAAAATGCAAAAAGGATACCAGACAGTTATTGGTGAAAGAGGTGTGCGCTTGTCCGGTGGTCAAAGACAAAGAATCGGTATCGCAAGGGCTTTATACAAGGGTACAAATATATTAATATTGGATGAAGCTACGAGCGCTCTTGATAATAAGACCGAATCCGCTGTTATGAAAACAATGGACGCTCTTAATAAAAATGTTACTGTGCTTATAATAGCACACCGACTATCATCACTAAAAATGTGTGATCGTATTGTTGAGCTGGAAAATGGAGCTATTAAATCGATAGGATCTTATGAGACGGTGGTTTTGAGTGCTCAGGGTAATAAGTGAATAATATAAATTAATAAAATAATGCTTAATAACAGATCTATACTCATAACCGGTGGGACAGGATCATTTGGTAAAAAGTTTGTCGAGATAATGCTTGATAGATATCCAGATATTAAACGCCTTGTAATTTTTTCTAGAGATGAGTTGAAGCAGTATGAGATGTCTCAGATATATACAACAGAAAGGTATCCTCAAGTGAGGTTTTTTATCGGTGATGTTAGGGATGTACAGCGATTTAAGCGTGCTTGTGAAGGAGTAGATGTTATAGTGCATGCTGCTGCTTTGAAACAGGTACCCGCAGCTGAGTATAACCCGGATGAATTTATAAAAACAAACATTGGAGGGGCTCAAAGTGTTATAGAAGCTGCGTTGTCATGTGACATAAAGATTGTCGTTGCTTTGTCAACAGATAAGGCTGCGGCTCCAATTAATCTTTATGGCGCAACAAAGCTAGTGTCGGATAAATTGTTTATAAGCGCTAACAATATAAAAGGTAATAGAAGCCTTAGATTTTCTGTCGTTCGTTATGGTAATGTCATGGGATCGAGAGGTTCTGTAATTCCATTTTTTATAGAAAAAGCTAAGAGTGGCGGACCTCTTCCTATTACACATAAAGATATGACTCGTTTTAATATATCATTGGAGGAGGGTGTGGATATGGTTCTATGGGCGATTGAAAATGCAATAGGTGGTGAAATATTGGTACCAAAAATTCCATCATACAGTATTGAAGCTGTCGCAAAAGCCATTTCTCCGAATATGAAGTGTGAGTATGTTGGTATGAGGCCTGGAGAAAAGCTTCATGAGGAAATGATTACTGAAAGTGACTCATATAATACAATAGAGTTTGAGAGGTATTATGCCATTCTTCCTTCTGATGCAAATAAGGAAATGTATTTGAGCCATTATCATGCTATTGAGGTGCCAAAAGGTTTTAAATATAATTCAGGTACAAATAACTCGTGGCTAAATGAAGAGGATATTAGGCGGCTGATCGGTGAATATGTAGATAAAAAATTTAAACCAATTATGTGATGCCAATTCCTTATGCAAGGCAAAATATTACAAAGTCAGATATCGACTCAGTTATTGATGTGTTGAGATCTGAATATTTGACGCAAGGGCCAAACGTTAAAGAATTCGAAAATCAATTTGCAAAATATGTTGGGAGTGAGTATGCAGTAGCAGTATCTAATGGAACCGCGGCTCTTCATCTTTCATCTTTAGTCCTCGGAGTAAAGAATGGACAGAAAATTATTACGACCCCAATAACTTTTGCTGCCTCTGCCAACTGTATTCGGTATTGTGGTGGTGATGTTGTATTTGCTGATATAGATCCGGATAATTATCTGATAGATTATGAATATGTTTCGAATCTATTGAAACAAAGTCCTCCGAACACTTATAGTGGCCTTGTGTTAGTAGACTTTGCAGGGTATCCCATTGATCTTGAAAAATTTAGTGGATTAGCAAAAGAATATGGTTTGTGGATAATTGAGGATGCATGTCATGCGCCAGGAGGATATTTTATAGATACAAAAGGGGAGTGCCAACGGTGTGGGAATGCAAAATATGCTGATCTGGGTATATTCTCATTTCACCCCGTTAAACATATCGCTATGGGTGAGGGTGGTATAATAACGACAAATAATAAGGATATCTATGATCAATTATGCTTATTGAGAAGTCATGGTATTACAAAAGACCCAACAAAAATGGCTTCATGCGATGGGGGTTGGTATTATGAAATGCATCAGCTGGGCTATAATTATAGATTATCTGATATACATGCGGCACTTGGCACATCTCAATTAAAACGTGCAGATGAAAATATTGTGAGACGTAAGCAAATAGCTGAAAAATATGATAGTGCATTCCGTAATAGTTCTCAAAAAATAGTGACACCGAAACCAACGCAAGGGCATGCATATCATCTATATGTTATTAAAGTCAATGATCGGAAGTATGTGTATGATTTTCTTAAGAAGCATGAAATATTATGCCAGGTTCATTATGAACCATTACACCTGATGCCATATTATAAGACTTATGGCTGGCGTGTAGGTGATATGCCTTCGTCTGAAAGATATTACGATCATTGTTTGAGTCTCCCTATGTATCCTTCGATTACTGATGAAGAGCAATTATATGTTATAAGAAAAGTTATGGAGGCTATTGGTGAATAATATCGCTGTTATTCCTGCTCGTGGAGGCAGTAAACGCATTGAAAGGAAAAATATAAGGCTATTCGTAGGTAAGCCGATGATTTGGTATGCAATAAATGCTGCTCGTACTTCTGGACTTTTTAAACAAATTATCGTTTCTACTGATGATGAAGAAATAGCTGATATCGCGGGACGTTGTGGTGCTGAAATACCATTTATGCGACCGAAAGAATTAGCTGATGATTATACTCCTACAGTTCCTGTGATTGCTCATGCTATAAAAGCGCTTGAGGCAATTGGTTCGAAATGTGAGGGTGTATGCTGTATATATCCATGTGTGCCATTTATTTCTGTGGAAGATATTCTTAATGCTTATGAGGTTTTTAAGCAAACAAACTCAAAGTATGTTTTCCCTGTTACGGCTTATCCTTCTCCGATTCAGCGTGCACTATGTAGAAAGGAAGATGGTTCAATAGCACCATTTTATCCCGAATATAAGGCTACACGAACGCAGGATCTTGAATCCGGATATTTTGATGTCGGCCAATTCTATTGGGGTACCCGTGATGTCTGGCTATATGGGAGTGATATACATAGTAATGCGACAACTATCGTTATTCCTGAGTGGCGCGTTGTTGATATTGATACGCCTGCCGATTTTGAACGAGCTGAGCTCATTTACAAAACAATAAGCGAAATCGGGAAAAAGTGAAAGTAGCTTTTCGTGTTGATGCTTCATTGACTATAGGTACGGGGCATACAATGCGTTGCCTGACTTTAGCTGATGCCTTGAGAAATGATGGATCAGATTGTGTGTTTATATATAGAAATCATGATGAATTTGAAGAAGAAATAATAAAACCAAGAGGATACCAATTATTTTGTTTGGGTGGCATAGAAAAAAAGAACAATGTTATATCATCCTCAGAATATTCAAAATGGTTAGGGGTGGATACTCAGCGGGACGCTGAAGATACAGCAAATGCACTTTGTCGTATGGGGGGGGTGGATTGGCTCGTTGTAGACCACTATGGGATTGGGGCTCGTTGGGAGGCTCATGTAAGACAGTACTGCAGACGTATTCTCGCGATTGATGACCTGGCTAATCGTGATCATGCTGTAGATGTTTTGCTAGATCAAAATTTGGGCAAAACAACAGCCGACTATACTGGACGATTGCATTCAGGTTGTACACTTCTTGCTGGACCTTATTTTGCATTGTTACGGCCAGAATTCGCATCATTACGTAACGAAAGCCTCTCGCACAGAAGATATGGAAAAGTACGTAACATATTGATAACAATGGGTGGCGTAGATTTTGATAATGTATCTCGCACAGTTCTTGAAGCCCTTAGTACATGCAATAATACTCAAAAATTAAATATAGTCGTTGTTTTAGGGACTTACTCACCATGGCAAGAAAACCTGAGAAAGCTTTCTGATACAATGCCATTCAGAACAGATATTAGAGTAAATGTACAAAATATGGCTCAGCTAATGAGCAAGGCGGATCTTGCTATAGGCGCCGCAGGCAGCACTACCTGGGAGCGTTGTTGTCTCGGTTTACCTACATTGCAACTTATTATCGCAGAGAACCAGCGCGGTATTGCTGAAGCTCTGAGAGATGCCGGTGGAGCTCATATGCTATCGCATAAGAATTTATATGAGGATATACCATACGTAATGAACAAAATTGAAAAAAATCCTGAATATCTGATCCAAATGTCTAAAGCAGCTGCTGCAGTCACTGATGGTTTCGGGGCACGTCGTGTAGTACAAAAATTAAATGAAGGTATTTTTTTATGAAAATATCAATTATTTGTAGTGATGCTGAGCATCCCGTAAATGCCTACATCGAATTATGGACTATGCGCCATCGAAATAATCATAAAATTGAATTAGTAAGAAGAAAAAAGGAGTTGAGTGGTGGTGACATTCTCTTTTTGGTGTCATGTAGTGAGATTATTTCAGCAAAAGAGAGGGCGCTATATAGGAATACCATGGTTCTGCATGCTAGCGATCTTCCTAGAGGACGAGGATGGAGTCCACATATTTGGGAAATTATAGCAGGGGCTTCAAGTATTACTTTGTCACTTCTTGAGGCTGAGGACAAGGTCGATAGTGGACGGATCTGGAAGAAGAGACATATAGCTGTGCCTAAAGATGCATTGTGGAATGAGATCAACGATCTCCTTTTTACGGCTGAATTAGATCTAATGGACTTCGCTGTTGCATCGTTTGAAAAATGTCAGCCTCATGTACAATCATCAGATGTTGAGGAAACTTATTTTAGGCGTCGAACTAATAAAGATAGCTATGTCGATCCACAAAAATCCATTGCGGAGCAGTTTGACTTGATCCGTGTATGTGACCCTTTTCGCTTTCCTGCATATTTTGAATTTCGTGGGCATACATATTCAATTAAGTTGGAGAAATTGAATGAAGAATGAAATGATAATTGACGATCGTAGAATTGGTTCTCAATATCCTCCTTATGTAATTGCCGAAATGTCCGCTAATCATAATGGCAATTTAGACAGGGCACTTCGAATTATGGATGAAGCAAAAAGCGCAGGTGTGGACGCGATAAAGCTTCAGACCTACCGTCCCGACACGATTACGTTGAATTGTGATAAAGCAGATTTTCAAATTAAAGACGGTCTTTGGGCCGGACGAAGCCTCTATGAACTCTATGAATGGGCACATACTCCGTGGGACTGGCATGCAATTATGTTCAAGTATGCAAAGAAGATAGGAATTACGATATTTAGCTCGCCGTTTGATAAGATGGCTGTCGATTTACTAGAGGAATTAGGCGCACCTGCATACAAGGTAGCATCATTCGAAGCAAATGACATTAATTTGATCCGCTATATCGCTAGCACTGGAAAACCAATGATTATCTCTACAGGGATGACAAATGTAGAAGAAATTTATGAGGCAATTAATGCAGCGCAGATTGGTGGTTGTAAGCAGTTGGCTCTCTTGCGTTGTGTGAGTGGCTATCCTGCTCCACCATCAGACTATAATTTGCTGACAATTCCGGACATGATTCGGCGTTTTGGATTAATAGTTGGATTATCAGACCACACTCTTGACAATACAACGGCGGTGGCAAGTGTTGCACTAGGGGCTTCAATTATTGAAAAGCATTTTACATTAAATCGTAATGAGGGAGGTCCCGATGATAGTTTTTCATTGGAACCAAAAGAGTTAACGCAACTTTGCCAAAATGTGCATTCAGCTTGGGATGCATTGGGATGTGTCAATTATGGCCTTAAGTCAAGTGAAATAGGCAATGTCAAGTTTCGTCGTTCTCTTTACTTCATAAAGCCACTAAAGGCAGGGGATCGAGTGTCTTCTGAATCGATTCGAAGTGTGCGCCCTGGTTATGGTTTGGCACCTAAATACATGGACGAAATAATCGGCGCTGTTTTGAAAAGTGATGTTGAGTTCGGTATGCCGGTATCATGGGATCTTTTTGAACGTTGAACAAAATGAACCATAAATGTTTTGATGTATTGATCGTAGGCTGCGGAAATATTGCAGGAAGATATGATATGTCTAAACTGCAAGGAACTCAACCGCTAAGTCATGCTGGGGCTTTTTCTCATCACGGAGGGTTTAGGATTTGTGGTTGTGTGGAACCTGATGTAGATCGACGTGAATCATTCGCTCGATACTGGGGTGTCGAACTCCAAGCGGCTAGTCTGAAGGAACTATCCGTTGAACCAGGTGCTTTCGATGTAATTAGCATTTGCTCACCGACAGCACTCCATCATGAGCACATTGTTCAGGCTCTTGCGATGCGTCCCCGTGTTATATTCTGTGAGAAACCGCTAACCTCAGCGGTGGACTCGGCAAGTCTTCTAGTTAATGCATGCCGGAAGGCAGGGGTAAAACTTATTGTAAACTTCAACCGACATTGGGATCCGTATGTGGCGGATTTTGAGACACAATTAAAGGGTGGGCGCTGGGGGAAAGTTCGCTCCGCCATTGGACACTACAACAAAGGCATTCATAACAATGGAAGCCATATGATTGACTTGCTTTCACGTCTGCTCGGACCGCTGGAGATCGTAGCTGCATTGCATGTGTATTATGATTTTATGCCAACAGATCCGACGGTGTCAGCCCTTCTTAGTGCAGATCGAGGCAAGATTCCAGTTTATCTGAATCCTGCTCACTCGCAAGATTTCGCGTTCTTCGAGTTAGAAATTGTATGCGAATTGGGCGTTGTCCGAATGTTATCCGGAGGTATGAATTGGGTGTTTCGTGAAGCCGTACCAAGCTCGCAGTATAGCAACTATAGGTCCCTGAATGCGGGTTTTCAGGAAGACGGTCGTTATATGGAAACCATGGCGAATGCCATTGATTCTATTCATCATTATTTGATCAGCGGTGAACCTGTTGGAAATACTGGAGAACATGCACTTGAAATTCAAAAATTGTGTATGCGAATTCAGCGAGAAGCGGAAGCAAATAGACTCCCTATTAACTGAAAAACAACTAATAAGCATGAGTATAGAATTGCTAGCTCTGCATGGAGGTACTCCGGTTATTACTACGCAACTTACTCTATTTAAAAGTATTGGTGAGGACGAGGTGGACGTAGTTTCCGAAGTGATCCGCGGTGGCGTTTTGTCTGCATACATCGGGGCTCCTGGTCCTGGTTTTATGGGTGGGACTAAAGTTCAAGAGTTTGAAAAGCAGGCTGCAAATTATTTCGGTGTCAAGCATGCTGTGGCTGTCAATTCTTGGACATCTGGTTTGATTGCTGCGATAGGAGCCATTGGGCTTGAACCTGGCGACGAGGTCATTACTACACCTTGGACAATGGCTGCGACAGCTACAGCTATTCTTCATTGGAACGGAATCCCGGTTTTTGCAGACATTGATCCCGAAACTTTTACTATCTGTCCTAAATGTGTAGCTAAGCTTATCACACCAAGGACAAAGGCCATAATGGCCGTGGATATATTTGGCCAGTCTGCAGATATGAATGCATTACGTATACTTGCAGAAACGTATGGTCTTGCGCTGCTTTCTGATACCGCACAAGCACCAGGGGCAAGAGTTGGAAAGGCCTTTACCGGAACTTTTGCTGATATCGGTGGATTTAGCCTTAACTATCATAAGCACATTCATTGTGGTGAGGGGGGGGTGTTGGTCACCAACGACGATAACTTGGCCCGGCGGCTTTGTTTGATTCGAAATCATGCTGAAGCCGTGATCGACTCAGATGACCCGACTGCATTAAGCAACATGTTGGGCTTCAACTTTCGTATGGGTGAGATTGAGGCGGCTATCGCGTCAATGCAGTTAACTAAACTGGAATCTCGCGTGGAGAGCCGACAACGCATAGCGGCCGAGCTCAACTCTGGTCTGTCGTCGCTAATGGGTATTAAGTTGCCGGTTGTCTCGCCGAATGCGACACACGTATATTACGTGTATGGACTTACGTTAGATGTTGACGAACTCTGTGTTTCAAGAGAGCGTATTATCGAGGCTTTACGTGCCGAAGGAGTGCCAGCGCTTATGGCTGGCTATCAAAACCTTCATTTGTTGCCTCTTTTTAAGTATAAGATTGCATATGGAGCCAAGGGTTTTCCGTGGAAATCAACATTTTGTAATAGTGATGTAACTTATGGGCCAGGACTTTGCCCAGTGGCCGAGAAATTGCATGCGAAAACTTTTTTGGGGTTGAACATTTGTATGAACGAGTTGCCTTCTTCTGACGTAGCCATGATCATCACGGCATTCCACAAAGTATGGGCGCAACTAGATCGTCTCAAAGCATGAGTATCTGTGAGAACATCAGGTTGTTGATGCTGCGAGATCAGCTCATAGGAAAGAAAGTTGTTTTACGACCGTTCAGGCAAGAAGATATCTCGTCTGAGTATCTGGATTGGCTGAATAATCCGGAGGTGGTCAGGTATAGTAACCAACGCTTCTACAGACATACATTGGAGAGTTGTCAACAATACTTAGCATCGTTTCATGGAAGCCATAATCATTTTCTGGCAATCTGTGATGCTCAAACACAGTCGGTGGTAGGCACACTTACTGTCTATCACAAAGTTCAACACGGCACTGCCGATATCGGAATAATGATTGGTGACTCAGCTATTTGGGGGCAAGGTATAGGTTTGGATGCTTTTCAGACGGTTATAGATGCATTGGTTCGTAGTGGAGAGATCCGTAAGATCACGGCCGGAACATTGTCAGTAAACAGGGGTATGGTCCGGATTATGCACAAAGTGGGGATGACGTGGGAAGCCACACGCAAAAATCAGGAATTGGTAGATGGTCTGCCAGTCGACATAGTGTATTACGCGAAATTCTGTGATGCATGGTCTTGACGGTCCAATTGCAGTCGTAGCACATGATGCAGGTGCGACGAATCTTATTATATCCTGGTTGAAAGCGTGGGGCGGAGGAGTGCGCGCTCACGTACAAGGGCCTGCTGCTAAGCTATGGTTTGAGGCTTTTCCTGACCAACCCGTTTATTCAGAGCTAGACGAGACCCTCAAAGGGGCAGTCACTTTGGTAAGTGGAACAGGCTGGGCTTCAAGTTTGGAGCATGAAGCAAGAATGTATGCATGCTCAATGGGCCTTCGTTCGGTAGCCGTACTTGACCACTGGGTTAATTATCTTCCTCGCTTCGAACGGGATGGTATAGTGCAGTGGCCTGATGAGTTGTGGGTTGCCGACGACTGGGCTCGGCGTATCGCCGAGGAATTATTTCCAGGTATTCCTCTTCGTCAATTCGAGAACAGTTATCTGCAAACTCAGGTGGCCATGGTGAAACCGGCGCCGGGTGAGGGCAATTTACTCTATCTGCTTGAGCCTATTCGCCAGACTTGGGGGCGTCAGATGGATGGTGAATTTCAGGCACTTGACTTCGCGCTTGCTCATGTCGATGATTTGCTGCCTAAAGGAGTTTCAAAGATTATTTTGCGGCCTCATCCATCAGAATCTCCGGATAAGTATTCCGACTATCTCTTATTAAATCAAAGGATCAAACTAGACACATCGGCAGACTTAGCTCAGGCACTGAGTTTCGCTGATGTGGTGGTAGGTGTAGAATCGTTCGCACTTACATTGGCCTTGGCCGCAGGACGACCGGTCTACAGCAGTCTTCCCCCGTGGGCACCACCTCTTCGCCTGCCTCATACTGATATTCAGCAAATAAGACATCTGAAGGTACCATGAAATATTGCAAGCGTTGCCTGCAACCCGATACACGACCAAATTCAAAATTTACTTCTGACGGCATTTGTCCTGCATGTGATTACTTTGAGCGCCTCCAGTTTGTTGATTGGCAAGAGCGTTATGACGTTCTGCAAGATTTGCTTGAAGAGTACAGGGGAAAATTGATTGGCAACAGACATTTCGATTGCATAATCGGAGTTAGTGGTGGTAAGGACAGCTCCCGTCAAGCGCTGTGGGTGCGGGACAAACTGGGACTAAAACCTTTACTGGCTTGTCTTAGCTATCCCCCAGAGCAGGTTACTGAGCGAGGTGCGAATAATATTTCAAACCTAATCGACCTTGGTTTCGATATGGTGATTTCCGCTCCTGCACCGGGCACATGGCAACGCCTAATGAGGGCATCGTTCGACAAATTCACTAACTGGGCTCGCTCTACCGAGCTCGCATTGTTCAGTTCCGTGCCTCAACTGGCAATTAGATACGGTATTCCACTCATCCTTTGGGGGGAGAATCCTGGATTGCAGCTGGGCGACTTGAAGACTTTGGGACGTACGGGATATGATGGAAACAACCTGCGATATATGAATACATTATCTGGTGCTGCGTTGGACTGGATCTATGAGATAGGCTTTGAATTCAAGGACATTATTCCTTATCAATATCCAACTCCGGATGAGTTTGACCAACACCAATTGCAGATCGTTTATCTTGGTTGGTTCTTGGGCGATTGGTCCTTGGTGAACAACGGTATGTATTCTGCCACCTCAGGTTTGGAGATCCGGGAAGACACCGTTTCCAATACGGGTGACCTGCATGGTGTCACATCGCTTGATGAGGACTGGGTTACACTTAACCAAATGATCAAATATTACAAGTTTGGGTTCGGTAGGGTGACGGATTATGTCAATGAAGAAATTCGCCTGGGCCGAATGACTCGTAAACAGGGTATTTGTTTGGTTGAGAACTATGATGATTCTTGTGCGCCTGGCTATATTCAGGATTTCTCTGACTATATAGGTATCGATGTGAAATCATTCTGGGAAAAGGTTTATGCTTCAGTGAATCGTCAACTTTTCGATGTTCAAAAGGATGGTAGAATTTTGCGAAAGTTCAAAGTTGGAGAGGGGTTGTGATTCGAAAAACGATTGGCATCGTTGATTATGGGGTGGGAAACCACGCATCAGTTCAACGTGCATTTCAGGCTCTTGGCTATCGATGCTGGATCAGTCGCGATTCCGATGTACTTGCTGATAGCGATGTAATTGTTCTACCGGGAGTAGGAGCATATCCATCTGCTATGTCAGCTCTGCACACCAATGGCCTTGTCAAGTTTTTGCGTGATCAAGTTCGCCTCGGGCAACCGATGATTGGACTGTGCTTGGGAATGCAACTCTTAGCAGATGAATCGCATGAACATGAGATAACTGCTGGCCTTGGTTTGATTCCTGGTAAAGTAGTTCCACTGGAGTCCGCATACTGGCACATTGGCTGGAATACTATTGAAATTGTAAATGGGGACAAGCTGCTAATTCCTAGTGATGGTGAATCGGTATACTTTAACCATTCATACGTTTTCAAGGTCCCTAAAGAGTACCAGATTTGCATATCTCGTTTGGATAAGCCGTTTACAGTCGGAGTAAGACGCGGTAATGTGGTTGGTTTACAGTTTCATCCCGAAAAGAGCCAAAGTGCTGGCCGTATTATACTTAAGAATTTGGTGGAGGGCTTGAACCGTGCTTAAAAAGCGATTGATTGGCGTTATCACCATCAGACATGGCTGGTCTGTCCAGTCTTTCGGATATAATAGGTATCTGCCATTAGGCAAACCGGAGGTGCTGATTGAAAATCTTGATCGGTGGGGTGCTGATGAGATACTTGTTCAATGCGTTGACCGAAGCAAGTATGATCTTGGTCCTGACTTTGAACTGCTAAGGCGGATTGGTACGTTGGGGTTATCCACACCATTAATCTATGCGGGGGGAATTAGACATGCAACAGATGCAGTGTTTGCTGTGAGCCTTGGCGCTGATAGAGTGTCTGTTGATGCTATGCTGTGGGATAGCCCTCATATGTTAGAAATTCTGTCACGTGAACTAGGCACACAGGCGATAATTGCCAACATGCCAGTGCGCCAACACAATCATATGTTATACTGGCTTAATTATCGTTTTGGTCATGAGCGTATTCTTGACGCTTCTTTGTTGTCCGTGTTGCCTTTGGAATGGGTCTCTGAGGTTATGTTAACTGACTGGTCGCATGAAGGAATGGCCGGTGGTTATGATTACCAGATTCCATTATGCTTTCCTTTGACTGATAAACCGCTTCTGCTTTTTGGAGGCTTAACCGAAACGACACAATTTCAGCGACTTCTATCATTGACCAATGTGGTGGGAGCGGGTGTGGGGAATTTCCTTTGTTACAAAGAACACGCGATTCAGCAGATCAAGCAAAATGTTGTTGGTGTACCAATGCGCGCTGCGCACTATGCAGAGGATAAATATATTTTATGAAGGAAATGTCGAACTTACAGACTTACGATATGAGCTACACTTGCAATCGTTGCCTTTATAACACGAGTCATCCGTTAGGACTGACGGTAGATGAGGATGGTATTTGTTCTGGCTGCAGGGTGCATGAGGAAAAAGACCATTTGGATTGGGAATCCAGATGGGAAACTTTAAAGTCCATTGTTGCCCCGTATCGCGTAATGAGCGGTAAGACGTACGACTGCATTGTGCCTGTCAATGGAGCTAACGACAGTTACTATATTGTCCATCTAGTAAAAGAACGTCTAGGACTTAATCCACTCCTTGTTACATACAATAAGTACTTCAATACGCCACTTGGAATTCGAAATCTATCTAACCTGAGGATTAAATTTAATTGTGATATCCTTATTCAAAACATCAATCCGATATCGGTAAAGAAAATTATAAGAACCACACTTAGGGAGTTTGGTAGCATCTATTGGCCTTGCCTGGCTGGACAGACTGTCTTCCCTGTTCAGACAGCAGTACGCTATAAAATACCCCTAATCATATGGGGCGCACATCAGGGAATAGAGCAGGTCGGTATGTATTCGCACACGCATGATGTAGAAATGACAAGGCGATATCGTAAGGACCATGATCTTATGGGGTTAGAGGCAGATGATCTATTATCAATATTTGATACTCTCAGCGAAGACGATATTTGGCAATACCGCTATCCAGATGATGCTCAACTACATTCAGTTGATGTACGTGGTATCTATCTCGGGAACTATGTTCGGTGGGACCCTAAAGCTCAGCATGAGGCTATGGTGAAAAGATACGAATATGCAGGCGCCCGTTTTTCTCGTACTTTTGACAGTTACGATCATGTGGATTGCTTTAACTTCATGGGGCTGCACGATCATTTGAAAATGCTCAAGCATGGTTATTCGAAAGTGACAGACCATGCTTGTCGCGAGATCCGGCATGGACGGCTGTCAAGAAATGATGCATTGGATGTAGTCAACTACTATGAGCAACAGCCAGTGCAATATGTACAGCAGTTCTGCGAATTTTTAGGTATTCAGCAGCGGAGTCTAAATTTCATAATGGATCAGCATCGTAATAAGACTATTTGGAGACGTCAAAATGATCATGGTTGGATACGAAATAACAGTATTCATTATAAAAAAATAGAAGCGCATTCGGTGTCCGATATTGAGAAGCGTTTGGGATTTCAGGGGAGTCATGAGCTAAAGTTTAATAAATATGAAAAGTATGTCACTATAGGCAAAGGGTGGCCGGTTTAAATTTACATTAAACAAGATTATTCGCAGAAATTATTGAATGAATTAAAAATCAGTCAATTTGTTGATATAAACCAATGTATAGAAGTACATTTTATTGTGATCTGCTAATAATTCTTCGGGGCTATGATACGATAATATATTTTATATAATATGCCTAATATTATATATTTAGATTTTTGACTATAAATATAAAGTATTTTTGTGACAGGCGCTTTTGTGATGTCTATTATTTAATAAATACAATATGAGAACGAGTAAGCCGGTAGCTATAATACATATCGATACATTGAGAAGAGAATATGCATCATTTTATTTGCTTGCTAATAAACTCGAGAAGCACGGATATAAAGTTATGCTGACGTCGAGAATAAGCACAAGTATTATACTGGAATTATATCGGCCGGATGTTCTGGTTATTACACATACCTTTACTATTGATACTCGGCTAAGGAAGTCGCTTATAAAAAAAGGAGTGAAAGTTTATGTTTGTATAGTCGAAGAGGTCGTTGATGATGAGGTGTATATGGGTATTATGTATAGAAAGGATATTGAGATTAGATATTTTACCGGAATATTTGTATGGAGCGCTTGGGCTAAGAATTGGCTTATTATGAATACTGAAGTATCACCAGATATCGTGTATAATATAGGTAGCATAAGAAATAGTGTGTTAAGTAGGGCGATTGAGCACGTTGATAGGCATGGTGCTAGAATAATTGGTCTGATTGGGCAATTTCAAACATTAAATGTTTTTGATGGTAGGCATCAATTTGTCGACTTGTTACATATGAATGTTGAGAATGCGGGTGATGCCGATACAAGATATTATTTTGAAAAAAGGATAATAGATGCGGAAGTGTTTGCTTTAACAATTAAAACAATACGATTGTTAATTGAAAGAGGCTGCAATATATCAATACGACCTCATCCAAATGAAAGTATGGCTGGATATAATATTTTACAAAAAGAATTTGGTGACCGCTTGATAATAGATAAAAGTATAGATTTATGTGAGTGGTTGCTAAGCGTAGATGTGATTGCTGGCCCGGTCTCATCATCATATACAGAGGCGTATATAATGGGCATTCCAATAATTACTTTCCATGAAATACAGCGTTATAGGTATAGTGACAAGAATATATTAGACCCTTTAAATGCGTTATCTTTAGGCGCATATAAGCCTAAAACCGTAAAGGAAGCCGTTGATTTGTGTATAGACAAAAATATCAAGGCTATTAAGAATGTAGATCTTGATGAGTATCTTGATAAGTTTTACTCATTTAATACAAATGCAGATCCTGTTTTAGAGGCCATTAAAATAATTAAATCAAGTGGATCTGCCCTGTGTGTGATAGAAAAAATAAAGAGGCCTTTGATTTATCCAATAAAAATACTTGTCGATTTTGCTAGAATATTATATTCACTATTTGCCTTTTCTAAGCGTCGATCCTTTAGTGTATTGAGAATATATCATTATAATATGTTTTTGCACAGGCCAACATCATTTATGAAGAAAATGTTAAGGTGATTGTGATATATATCTGTATAATGCGAGTGCGTATTTGTGATTAATTGCATTATTGTGGAAATGATCACATGAGGTGACCAATCGGATTGGAACGCCGTCGAGTTATTTTCAAAACTTGTGTTTTAAAGGCATAGCCGGTTGACTGGCAGCAAGTGCTACCTTGGTCAAAAACGCAGGGAGCACAACAGATGATGACAGCATCACAACCCGTTCTGGATCTTCTCGGCAAAGGGGCAAGCCTTGAAGAGTTCGCAAGGTATGCCGCCCAGCAGATGATCGCTCTGGCGATGGAAGCAGAAATCAGCGCTGCCATCGAGCAGTATCAGCACATCAAGACGTCGGACGGCAAAGCTGCCGTGGTCAGAAACGGTTATCTTCCGGAGCGGACTATCACTACGACGGCGGGCCCTCTTTCGGTGAAAGTGCCTCGGAGTCGGTCGACGGTGCCGTCCATCAAACCCTTTGTCAGTGCGCTGATCCCGAGATAAATGAGAAAGACCCTGAATATCGAAGAGGCCCTCCCGCTGTTTTACCTCGGCGGCCTGTCGAACAACGATTTCATTCCGGCGTTTGAAAAGCTGTTCGGCGAACTGCCGGCAGGGTTTTCTTCAGCCTCGATCACTCGCATGAAGCAGATCTGGCTGGAGGAGCATCAAAAATGGAACCACCGGCAGATGCATTTCGCACGATACTGCTACCTATGGGTCGATGGGATCCATTTCAACCTGCGGCTCGACGAAGGCCGCCTGTGCGTACTCGTGGTCATGGGCGCATCTGAGGACGGTCGGAAAGAACTGGTTGCCGTTGCCTGCGGCTACCGGGAAAGTGCCGAGTCCCGGCTCGAGCTGCTCCGGGATCTCAAGGAACGGGGCATGCCTTCACCAAAACTCTGCATCGGCGACGGAGCGCTCGGATTCTGGAAGGCGATCGGCCAGGTGTATCCTGCTGCCGAACGCCAACGGTGCTGGGTGCACAAGACGGCAAACGTGTTGGACAAGATGCCGAAGAGCGTCCAGCCGAGCGCCAAATCCCTGATCCACGACATCTACCGGGCTGAGACCGAAAAGGATGCCAGAGACGCCTACACATGCTTTCAGGAGCGTTACCAGGCCAAGTATCCGAAAGCCGTCGAAGCCTTGGTCAAGGATGAGTCGAGCCTCTTCACATTCTACCATTACCCTGCCGAACACTGGCAGCATATCCGGAGCACCAACACCATCGAATCAGCATTTGCCACCGTCAGGCTCAGGACAGCCAAGACCCGGGGTCAAGGCAGCATGGCGACCACGCTGGCCATGGTGTTCAAACTCGCCGATCGTGCATCGCTGAAGTGGAGAAAACTTACCGGGCATCAACTCGTCGAGAAGGTGTTGCAGGGTGTCAGATTTATCAACGGAATCGAGGATGCACTTGCTGCTTTACAACCCTCAAAACACAACTTTTGGCAATTTCTCGGCTGCCACCTCCGGCTGCCCCTCTGTGGGTATGAATGTAGTATAATAATATGTTTATAAAAGATATGAGGGCGTATTAATAATTTATGGCGATTCGTTTGTTGCTGCCTTATGGATAAATATCAGCTTATTACTACAGATTTAGGCGACACGTTGTTAGATAACAGAATCGTATTATTTCTTGGGGCGTGGTGTGTGCGTAAAGGAAATCCTAAAAATAACAAAAATCAAAAAGAGGTATTTGTTGAACCAATATTTTCTGATTCTAATGAACGAGCCAAGGCATTTGAATATCTGATTGAAATAAGAAAAAGATTTTGTGTTGACTTGTATGAGCAGTTAAATGTGATGCATGACGAGTCGCACACGTATTCTTATTGGGATATAATCGCAGGACATTGGGCTAAAAGATATATATCCACAATGTATAATAGATACTATTCTATAAAATCTATTGTTCATAAATATAGTGATATTAAAACATGCGTAATGCGTGATGTTGATCCATATTATTTGTGCTCCAGTACCTCAATGGAGTTTTATGAGTTTGTTAATTCTTCAATATGGAACCATGTGCTATATTCATTGGTTATCAAGGAGTTTCATGAAATACAGGTAAAATATGATGACAGTTTATGTAATTATCCTCTAATGTGCTCGACAAGAAAACGCTTGACACACAGGATTATTCTTAGGCGCATATTAAATTCTATTTATTTGGTGACTCGTAGGCAGACAGACGCTATTATTGTTAATAGTTATCTTCCCCGTTTTCAAGAGCTCGCTCTTTTTTTGAGGATGTTGCAGATCCCTACAATATGGAATAACGAGTATAATTGTGATAATGATGTGCAATCTGTTTATAGAGATAAATTGTTATTGGAAGGAGGCGGGTGTGATGATTTCGAAGTCTTTATAAGAAGGTGCGCCAAATATATGATACCGAAAATATATTTAGAGGGCTATAAATCTGCAAAAAAATATATTGAGTCATTGTGTTTGCCCATAAGGCCAAAATTGGTATATACTTCCAATAATTATGATTCGGATGATTTGTTTAAAATTATGTGCGCCGGTTATAAAGAGAAAGATGTTCCAATCTTATTTGGACAGCACGGCGCAGGATATGGAACGCATTTATATTTTAAAAACAAGTATTCTCCCGAATGTATTCATTCAGATTATTTTATTTCGTGGGGCTCGATTAGTAGTAATACGAAAGCGATTCCAATGTTTACATTTAAAACATTAAAGAAGAAAATATCTGCACGTAAAAAATCAAATATTATATTAATATCGCCTTCGATGTTAAATAATATAACGCATTGGGATAATTGGGACGATTATATTAAAAACTTTGAATATCAGCTGGCTTTTGTTAAAGCACTTGAGGATAATGTTCGGAAAAGATTATTCATTAAGATGCATGTTGATTCAAAGAGAAATAAAATATCGGAAAAGGATATATGGCTCGAAAATATTCCTCAAATTCATATATGTGACCATAACAAAACAATGGATTATTATTTGAAAAGAAGTAGCATTGCCGTTTTCGCTTATGATTCTACAGGGTTATTGGAATGTATTTCAATGGGCTATCCTTGTATTGGCTTTTGGTATGGTGGGTTTAGTCATTTAAACACTGAGGCAAAAAAAGATTATGAAATGCTTGTAAGTGTCGGAATTATCCATCTATCACCCCAAAATGCTGCTGAACATATAAATCAATATATCGATAATTATGATTTGTGGTGGAATGACGATGTTGTTGTAAATGCTAGACATATTTTTTGCAGTAAATATGCAAGATCAAGCGGCTCTGTAAAAATGCTTGCTGATGTTTTAAAGAAAATAAGTAAAAAGAAAGCAGTATGAAAATTATAGCATTAATTCCTGCAAGAGGTGGGTCAAAAGGTATAGCCAGAAAAAACCTATATATATTATCCTCTAAACCATTAATAGCATATACGCTTTTGGCTGCATTAAATTCTTCATGTATTGATGAGGTGTGGGTATCATCTGAAGATGATGAAATTATTTCTTATTGTGCGGCTTTTGATAAACGAATTGATATATTGAGGCGTCCAAATATATACGCAACAGATAATGCTACAGCAATGGATGTAGTATCCCACTATATTGACGCAAATATGGTAAATCAAGAGTATTATATTATATACTTGCAGCCAACATCGCCATTGCGAACGGCTCTACATATTGACGAGGCTGTTGAGGTATTGCATAAAACGAAATCATATTCGCTAGTAAGTGTTGAGAAAATGAAAAAATCACCGTATCAAACATTCACTATTGATGAAAAAGGATTATTAAAGTCTGTATTTGATCAACGAATATCAAATATGAGGAGACAAGACTTACCTCCTACATATATGCCTAATGGTGCTATATATATATTCAAGGTTTCTGAATATTTATTAAATAATGGATTTCCGTCAAACGGGAGTGTACCATATGTTATGAATGAGACTGATAGTATAGATATTGATTATATTGAGGATATAAAAATAGCAGAAGATGCGATAAAGCAGAATACTGTATCTACTGAATTGGCTCTTCGAAGAATTTAATGGTCTGGGTGTAAAAAGGGGGGGCTGGGTGAAATGGACCCGTCCCAGTGGACAAAAACCGGACGAATTTAAGCTAGTAACTCACGGCTCATGCAGCTGAATGTCGCTGACCCATTTCAACGAATTTCTCTACGATCATCGCTCCACCCCTGACTGCCGAAGCATAGACATCATCTGGTGTCTGATAGCTCAAAGCCTGATGCAGCAGCTCAGCGTTATAGAACCCGAAATAGTCTCGCAATCCCTGGTGCAGCTCAGCACCTGACGAGTAGCCATTCAGATACAGATCTTCATGCTTGAGGCTGCGCCACAGCAGTTCGACAAAAACATTGTCAAATGCTCGGCCTCGTCCATCCATGCTGATGCGGATGTCGGGATATTCTCTGACCGCATTGATGAAGGCCTCGCTGGTGAACTGGGAACCTTGGTCCGTATTGAAGATTTCCGGCGTTCCGTATTTGCTGAACGCTTCCTGCAGGCAGGATACACAGAACGCACTGTCCATGGTGTTTGACAATCGCCAGGCCAGAACCTTTCGGGAATACCAGTCCACAATGGTCACCAGATACATGAAGCCCCGAGGTAATCGACAATAGGTGATATCTGCGCTCCAGACCTGATTCGGTCGGCTGACCAGGACGCCTCGCAGCAGATAGGGAAACACCTTGTCCGTATGCGGCTCGCTGGTTTTCGGATTGGCCATGATGCCGGCAAGGCCAAGTTTGAGCATCAATCGTTGGACTCGTTTCCGGTTGATCCGATAGCCTTGCTGCCTCAGGTAGTGCGTCATCCTCCTGCTCCCATAGAACGGATGCCGTGTGAATTCCTGATCAATCAGCTCCAGCAGTTTCAGCTCTTCGGCATCTAACCGATGGATGGTTGGTTTCAGGTAGTAGGTCGAGTGATTCGTACCGGCGATTTCACATTGCCGGGCAACCGGTATCGGCTCTTCGGTGCTGATCCAGTCTCTTCGCCTCTTCATCGGGAAAGACCGGACTTTTTTAATCCACTCGAGCTCCATTTTCAAGCGTCCGATCTCAGAGTAGAGCTTTTCCGGATCCTCAACCGGATCCACAGGTTTTGGGCCACGTTTCTGATCAAACAAGCTGGCAGCCTGTTGCTGCAGTTCCTTTTTCCAGCTACTCACCTGAACGGGGTGAACACCATGCTCCTGGGCGATTTCATTCAGAGTTTTTTACGCCATGGATAGCTTTCAACGCTACCTTGGCCTTGAAGTCAGCGCTGAAGCTTTTACGTTTCTTTTCGCTCATACTTGCTCCTTGATTTTGAGCAAGTTACCAACTTAAACTCCTGTCTAAAAACCGGGGTCCATTTCACTTCGCTCTCATGCTGATAGTCCTGCTCGGTTTTCTTTGCATTTTAGCCTTTCGAGAAGAGTTCTGATGCCTTGTCGAGGAATTCTCGCTTCCATTGGGCGATCTGTGTAGGATGAAGCTCATGCTTCTGGGCGAGTTCCGTCAGCGAAAAACGATCGCAGAGGGCTTCAAGGACGACTTTGGTTTTGATTTGGGGCTGAACATGCGGCGTGTCTGCTTCATAGTAACTGCTAGGTTTGTGTTGATCCAATTTAACCAGCTGTCATATTTTTGGGGATTATTTCACAGGATTCTCAACAACGTTATATAATAGTTGCCCAATGAGTTCGCGCTCTCAGGGCACAATTGCATGCATCCTTGAGTAAAATGAATGGAGTACACGCTGGTGTAACCCATCGAAAAGGAGGATGTTATGCAATCCGAAGCAGCAAGACTGGTGGCGTATCGGCAACTGCGCGATGAGATTCGAAACTCTGAACGGCATTTAATCGTCGGGCTGGATATCGCCAAAGAGAAGCACTTCGCGTTTTTCGGTACCTCAACAGGAAAGGTGCTGTGCAAGCAGTTCACGTTTCCGAACAGCAAGGACGGATTTGAACTACTCCTTGCCAGAACGGAGCAATTGCGGTTGCAGCAGCAACTCGAAGCCGTCGTCTTTGGCCTAGAGCCAACGGCCAATTATCATAAGCCACTGGCCGATTATCTGGTGCGACAGGAAAAGCAAGTGGTTCAGGTCTCCGGAGTTGCCGTCAAACAGAACCGGGAACTGCTCGATGGTCGATGGGACAAGCATGACAGGAAGGACGCTGCTAATATTGCCGACCTAATCGCGCAAGGAAAATGCCAGTTTTACGAGTATCCGAGTCTTGAAATCCGCCAGCTTCGAGAGCTGTTGAGTCTGAAGCACAGGTTCAAGAAGGAAGAGCATGGTCTCAAGACCCGCATCAGAAACAACTTGCTGGCGAAGTTCTTTCCAGAAATGGATCAGTTCATCAATACCTGCCAACAAGACTCCTTCGCGGTGATCGGCACTTGTTGTGCACCTGAGCTGATCAATGAACTGGATTATGCATCGTTCTTTTCCATGGTTGTGCCGGTCTATAAAGGCAAACGGCAGGAAGCTCATTTGATGAGGATTTGGCAGGCTGCGCGGCACTCCATCGGGTGCCTGAGTGGTGAGGTGACCAATTATGAGGGGCAATTGCTCATCCGGCAACTTCAGAGCATTCGAGAACTCATTCAGGAGATCGAAGATCGCATCAAAGCGCTCTGCTCAAACTTCCCGGAATATCCATGCCTGTTGAGTATTCCGGGAGTTGGACCTGATATCTCATCAAAGTTGCTGGCCTATATCGGTGATCCGAATCGTTTCGAAACCGTCAGCCAAGTCATCAAGCTTGCAGGCTTGGATTTAAGCGCATCGCGAAGCGGCAAAACGGCTTTGAAGGCAACACCGGTGATCTCAAAACGAGGCAATGCCGATCTGCGCTATGCGCTGTATCAGGCCGCCATGGTGGCTTCAACGAAAAACAACTATTTCAGAAGCTGGCTTGCCAACCAGCTCAAAGGACGTGAGCGTGAACAGGGAATCTTGGGGATTGTCCGGGTCAAGCTTGCAGCGAAGCTACTGGTCATTGCCTGGACCCTGATGAAAAACAAGGAAATGTTTGCCTATGAGAAGCTGAACTACAGCTGATAAACGGCTGCCAGTGCAGTGATTCGGCGGAGAGGAGCCCGTTCTAATTAGCGTTGAGGCCTGACCTCGTGTGGGACATTTAGGGACTCTCACCCGAATCTTGGAACCTGGACAAAGGATGCTTGACAGCCGTTCTCAGCATGTCGCATACCAGATAACGATAAGGTACGAGATTCATGACCGGTGAGCAACCCGCCTCTTCAAATCGTGCTTTTTCAAGCACTTGGTGGGACTGTTCGTTATCAGAATAACTTTGTGTTTGGATATTTCACTATAGGATGTCTCAATAAGAGAAAAATCGTGAGCATTTATGAATAATGAATATGATTTCATAGTTATTGGCGCCGGTTCAGCTGGTGCTGCGGTTGCATATAGATTGGCAACTGGGACAAGTTTAAGCGTGTTGTTGGTTGAAGCTGGCTCATCTGATAATAATTTGTGGTTAAAGGTGCCCCTTGGAGTCGGTAAAATTTTACATAATGACAAATATGTATGGAAGTATCATACAGAAGAAGAAGATGCTTTGAATAAAAGGATAATCTATTCACCTAGAGGTAAAATGATTGGTGGCTCAAGCGCGGTGAATGGAATGGTATTTGTTAGAGGTATTCCTGAGTTATTTGATGAATGGGAATACAAAGGATGCCCGGGCTGGGGTTATAATGATGTGTTGCCATATTTTAAAAGATTAGAAAAATATAAGAACCATGATACTTTTTATAGGGGTAGTCATGGTCCATACAATGTAACAGGCATAACAAAACATGATAAGTTGAGTGAAGCCTTTCTGACGGCGTGTGAACAAGAAGGTTTTTCTTATAATGAGGATTATAATGCGGCATCGCCAACTGGTGTGAGTTATTTACAGCTAAATACATGTAATGGAATACGAGTTAGTACAGGGATTTCTTATTTGTCTAGAAAAATCAAGCCTGATAATTTAACTATTATTTCATCAGCATTAGTTGAAAAAATATTGTTTGATGGTGATTCTGCTGCAGGAGTTGATATGCTTATAAACTCTCGGCGCGTAAAGGCGATAGCTAGAAAAGAAATTATCATTTCCGCTGGGGCAATTAAGACGCCTCAATTATTAGAGCTGTCAGGTGTTGGAAATAAAGAAATATTGAGTAAATATGGCATACCAATAGTAAAGCATTTGCCCGGAGTCGGAGAGTGTTTGCAAGACCATCTAAATATAAGAGTATCTTATGAATGCACAAAACCTATAACTATTAATGATGCTTTGCGAAGCAACTGGTACGGATTAAAGATGGGTCTAAGATATCTCATTTTTAGAGACGGCCTTTTGGCTACACCATCTGCCACCATACAACTATTGACAAAAAGTAACGATAGCCTCAAATACCCAGACCTTAAAATCCAATTAGTTCATCTTAGTGAAAAAGGTCGTTTCGGCGTTGCATCAGAATCTGGTATTGACTCTTTTTCTGGTTTCTCAATAGGTGGTTTTCCGATAACTCCTTTATCAAGAGGGACAATACATATATGTAGTAATGATCCCAATATATATCCACTAATCAAGCCTAATTATTTAAGCAATCCTGAAGATCTTAGGCTCACTCTATTGGCGTTAAAGTTATCAAGAAATATTGCCTCAAAATCAGCCTTGCAAAAATACATTATCAGAGAGGTTCGTCCGGGTCAAGATATTGTCAGTGACAAAGATATTGAGAGTTACATACGGGATGCTGCACAAACAACATATCACAGTATTGGAACATGTCATATGGGAGATATAAATAATGATAAGCTTGCAGTTGTTGATTCGAAGTGTAAGGTCTATGGGATAAGGCGATTGCGCATTATTGATGCATCGATTATGCCGTTATTAGTTTCCCCAAATATAAACGCCGCAGTGGTGATGATAGGTGAAAAAGGTGCTGACCATATATTGTCTGAGCATAATTATTTATAAAATTAATCATGTTATTATAAAACGTAAAAAAATAACAATATGCCATCTTTTAACTTGAGTGGTCGTATTATAGGAGATGAATACCCACCTGTTGTTATAGCAGAAATTGGAATTAATCATGAGGGGTCTATCGATACTGCAATTCAAATGGCTGATGCTGCTATCGATAGTGGCGCGGAAGTGATTAAGCATCAAACTCATGTGGTAGATGATGAAATGTCAGAAGAGGCAAAAAAAGTTATTCCCGGCAACGCTAAGGTTTCAATATATGATATTATGAGTAAGTGTGCTCTTAATGAACATGATGAATATTTGCTCATGCAACACATTGTGTCTAGGGGGGCTATATATTTGAGTACTCCATTTTCGCGAGCTGCCGCAGAAAGGTTGGCAAGATATGATATATGTGGGTTTAAAATAGGCTCCGGCGAATGCAATAACTACCCACTGGTAAAGCATATTATAAAATACGGGAAGCCTTTAATTATCAGCACCGGTATGAACACAATAGAATCAATAATGCCAACTGTTGAAATGATAAGAAAAGCTAAGCTCCCATATGCTTTATTGCATTGTACAAATATCTATCCTACACCTCCCGAGCATGTAAGGTTTGGTGCGATGCTTGAACTAAAAACGTATTTTCCTGATGCAGTTATAGGGTTGTCTGATCATACGACAACAAATTATCCATGCCTTGGGGCTGTTGCATTGGGAGCATCAATAATAGAAAGACATTTTACTGATAGTATGGAAAGAGAGGGGCCTGATATAATTTGTTCTATGGATCCGGGTAAATTATTGGAGCTAATCGAGGGGGCTAATATTATTTATAAATGCAGAGGCGGCAGAAAAGGGCCTGTTGAGGAGGAATTGCCTACAATAGCTTTTGCTTTTGCCTCTGTTATAGCGTCCGAAGATTTATATCCCGGCGACATATTGAGTGATATCAATATTTGGGTCTCTAGACCTGGGGGGGGGGATTTTAGTGCGCAAGAATACGAGACATTATTAGGTAAAAAAATTCTCTTGCCATTAAAGAAAGGTTCTAGATTAACTTTTGAACATATGGGGTTGAAGAATGTTAGGTAAATCACATAAAATACTATTTCTTACAGGCACAAGAGCAGATTATGGGAAGATGAAGCCATTGATGCGTATAACCGAAAATGATAATGATTTTGACGTATGCATATTTGTTACTGGGATGCATATGATGATGAAATACGGATACACGTGTAATGAGATAGAGTATGATGGATATAATAATATGTATAAATATATAAATCAGATAGAGTATGATAGCATGGACAGGATATTGGCTAAGACGATATATGGCTTATCAGATTATGTTCATGAAATCAAGCCGGATGTTATTGTTGTTCATGGCGATCGTGTAGAAACGTTGGCGGGAGCAATAGTTGGGTCAATGAATAATATAATAACTATTCATATCGAAGGTGGAGAAGTATCCGGCACTATAGACGAATTAATACGTCATGCAGTTACAAAGCTTTCACATTTACACTTGGTCTGCAATGAAAATGCTAAAAAACGCTTGATACAGCTTGGTGAATCAAGAAATGCAATTCATATAATTGGCTCACCTGATGTTGATATTATGAATTCAGACCAATTGCCAACAATTGGTGAAGTAATTAAAAAATATGAAATCCCATGGGCCTCATATGCTATATTGATATTTCATCCAGTTACAACAGAGTGTGATGACCTCGTGCGTCAAATGAATGTTATAATCGAGCAGTTGCTTGTGTCAAGATATAACTATGTTGTGATTTATCCTAATAATGATTACGGCAGTCAGATTATTTTGAATAAATACAAAGATGTGTCTGGTTCTAACAAATTTCGTTTTTATCCTTCTATGAGGTTCGAATATTTTCTTTCTTTATTAAAACATTCTGAATTTATAATTGGCAATTCAAGTGCAGGTATAAGAGAGGCACCTCACTTTGGGGTACCAGCAATAAATCTGGGGACTAGGCAAAACAATCGAGTTTCTTGCGACGGCATTATTGATTCTAACATCGAGCCAAAGGAGATAGAGAATGCGCTCAATAAAATACAAAGTATAGCTAGAATAAAATATTCATTATTCGGAAACGGGGAAAGTGCCATCAAATTCTATAATCTTATAAAAAGCGATGATTTGTATATGCATAATAAACAGAAATATTTTATTGATATGTAACAGAACTGTAACGCCGTTTATGAAATGTGAAATAAACCCAGTTTTTTGGACTGTGATTTAGTTGGTAACTTGCTCAAAATCAAGGAGCAAGTATGAGTGAAAAGAAGCGAAAAAGCATCAGTGCCGACTTCAAGGGACGTAAAAACCCTCAACGAGATCGCTCAGGAGTACGGCGTCCATGATGTGCCGGTAAGCACCTGGAAGAGGGAACTGCAAGACCAGGCCTCGACGCTGTTCGAGCAGAAACGGGGGCAGAAACCCGTAGATCCGGTTGACGATCCCGAGAAGCTTTATTCTGAGATCGGTCTGCTGAGAATGGGGCTTGCGTGGATTAAAAAAAAGTCCGGTCTTTCCCGATAAAAACGCGCAGACGCTGTACGAACCGGATGCCGAAGAGTTGCATCTGCTGGAACTGATCGATCAGGAATACACTCGGCATCCGTTTTACGGAAGCCGCCGGATGACATACTACCTGAGGGGCAACAAGGCCATCGGTTCAATCGGAAACGAGTTCAGCGATTGATGCAGAAGCTTGGGTTGGCGGGCATCATGGCGAACCCTAAAACCAGCGATGCTTTTTTCATTGGTGCCATTCAGGAATATCCAGGATTCGCATCAGCATGGACGGCCGTGGCAGGGCTTTGGAAAACGTGTTCGTCGAACGGTTGTGGCGAAGTCTCAAGCATGAAGATCTCTACCTGAAGGGCTAAGGATCAGGTGCTGAGTTACATCAGGGACTAAAAGAGTATTTTCGGTTCTACAATGCTGACCGCTGGCATCAGTCGCTGGGGTATCAGACACCGAATACGGTCTATAATTCTGGAGTCGGTGGGGAGCCAGAATCGTCGATAAGTTTGTTGAATTGGGGCAGCGCCAATCAGCTGCATGAACGGTGAGTTGCTAGCTTAAATTCGCCCGGTTTTTTGTCCAGTAGAATGGGTTTTCTCCACTGATTTTCGAACGAAGTAACGCCGTCATGCGGCAAGCTCAAGCCGCATATGCGGAACGATGGGGATGACGACAGACAAAAGATTGTGAGTCATCGCGACAGGTCTTGCTGCACCCCGAGAAAGACCGATTATTTTTTCTAAATGGCGACATCTATGTTCACATTAGGCGTTACCCAGTTGGGTCAACGTCTCCTATAGCTCGTAGGATATTTGATACGATAATAAATAAATTTATAAACACCACCACTTAGCAAATATTGATATAATATATGGGTGTGCCGTACATATACAAAAACCACTTTAATGTGATATGAGAATATGTGTTTTTACTGAGAATCATTATAAAGGTGGTCTTGATACTTTTATAATTAATTTATTAAATTCATGGCCAAATGGTAATGATGATATAACATTAGTATGTAATGATTCGCATCCGGGTCTTAATGATATTGCTTTTAAGACAACGCGACCTATAACGATAATCCGGTATTCTGGTTTTTTTAAAATAAATACTGGGGACTTTCAGCATAGTAAGTATAAATTCAATTCCGATAAATTCAGATATATTGCAAAGTTATTTAGGGGTATTCTGTATCCAATACAAATAGTATTTTATACTATTGCTCTGTATATTTATTTTAAGAATAACAAGCATGATCGACTATTGGTTGTAAATGGAGGTTACCCAGCTAGCCTCATCTGTAGGATCTCATTAATATCATGGAGATTATCTTGCCCTGAAAAACTCGGAATATTAAGTATTCATAGTTTAGCTCAACCTTCGGCTAAATTGATTGGCTTTATTGATGCTTTTATTGATATATTATTAAGCAAAAGCATACATTGTATTTTAACGGTCTCATCAGCATGTGCTGATTCCCTTATAAACAGGTCGCATGTTTATGGAGCTGTAAATATATCATATATTTATAATGGTATCGATGACCCCTGCAAATCATTATATGAAAAAGATGGCGATTCTGATAGATATATATTCAATGCTGGGCGATATTGCTTAATGCTTGGTACCTATCACGAATATAAGGGGCATAAATACTTGCTTCAAGCATTTGCTGAAGTAGTAAAAGAGATTCCAGATATTAAACTCATAATATGCGGTTACGGAAAAGATCATGAAATAGAAAGGGTGAGTAATTATGTTAAACAATATGGCCTTAACAATCATACTGTAATATGCGATTTTATACAAAACCCATATAGATTAATAGCGGAATCAAAGATACTGCTTGTCCCTTCACAAGCATTTGAATCTTTTGGATTAACAATCATTGAGGCTATGTCATTATCCGTGCCAGTGGTTGCAACAAATGTTGGAGGAATACCTGAAGTCTTGTGTGATACTAATGCGGGTTATGTGTGTAGCAAAAACAACCCAAAAGAGTTTGCATGTGCTATCATCAAAATCCTTAAAGATAATATATTATCCCAAAATATGGGTTCTAATGGAAGAGCGGCGTTTTTAAGCAAATATACTTCAGAGGGTATGTCGAAGAAGTATTATGAAAAAATAATTTAATTTATGATTGTTTCGTATTTGATAATGATGCTATGCATTGTTACCGGAGATATATTAATATGGGATCAGGGCGGGTTAGGGTATTATTATATATTCTCCATTTTTGCCTTCATCTATATCATTCCGTATTTTATTGCATCGGTCAGAAGTGTGGGGATTATTTCAATTAATACCATGATATTCCTTTTTGTGCTGCTGCGTTTGTATGTATATATATTTTCTAGCATATCAGGCTCAAATCCTATTTTATGGGCCGGTGATGGAGCTAGATACCATATACCACAGGCATTGCAATTAAAAAAACTTGTTGATTATTATAGCCATTTATTTTCTTTTGGGGGATATTACAATGGACGATTAACACATGTATTGCTATCTGTGTATATTAATATAGCTGGTTTCATTGGTATTGATACTCAAAAATATGAAAATATTTTTAATGTAGCATATGTATTCAATACTATAATAAGTATTACTACTCTTAAAGTATACCATATTGCGGTAAGAAATGTTACCGGAAGCGATGAGTCTGCAATACGCGGCGTATGGTTCCTGGCTTTTAATCCATATTTTTTATTGATGACAATGCTGCCTGTCAAGGAAACACTGCTTTTCCTGTCACTAGCATTGTTTTTTTTATATCTATCGATCGAAATAAAAAAATATCAACATATCCTGATATTGATTCTAAGCCTCTTTATTGTATCTATGGATAGACTATACATGCTGCCTCTTTTATTGTTTTTACTTATATTATATAAAAATAAGTTCAGCCTGGCTCATTACGTATGGGGGGGCGTGCTTCTTCTGTTATGTGTTTATTTTATTCAATCATTCATTGGGATTTCAGAAAGTCTTAATATGTATGAACATCATAATGAGGATATGTTAGATAAGGGAGAGTCAGTTATGGTGGGAGAAGGTTTAATATCGAATATAGCTAGAGTATATTTTGGCCCTGCATTTATAAGACCGTTTTATGCTGCTGATGGGTCTTTTTTTACTTATATCAATACCCATATTATATATATATCACAATATTTGATGTATTTGATTTATTCGTTTGTGGCCATTCTCGCCTTGATAAAGCCGAATAAATTAGGACTCATGATATCAATATCATATATTTATGTATTGATTATAATGCCGTATCATAGCACATTCAAGTCATTATTGATAGTGTTTTGGGCTGGAGCGTTTTTAGTAAGTGTATTTCCGGATTACAAAGCTAATATAAATAGCAGAAGCGCATTTGATTAGTAGTATCAACAATAAATAATAATAAAAGTGGCGTTACATACACATTATAAAAATAAAACAGTTATAGTTACAGGTCACACCGGCTTCAAAGGCTCGTGGTTAACGGCATGGTTAAAGTATTTAGGAGCTAATGTTGTTGGAATATCACTTGATCCCCCGACAGAGCCATCACATTATTTGTCGGCTAACTTATCAACCGGTATTGATGATATGCGGGTTGATATACGTGATAAAGATAAGCTAAAAAAAGCCATAATATCAGTACAACCTGATTTTGTGTTTCATCTGGCAGCTCAGGCTCTCGTGCGTCGCTCATATGAAGATCCTGTGTTGACCTGGGAAACAAATGTATCGGGTACCTTACATATTCTTGAAGCATTAAGGGGTTTAGAAAATAATTGTTCTGCGGTGATTATCACCAGCGACAAATGTTATGATAACGTAGAATGGGTATGGGGATATCGTGAAACAGATGCAATAGGCGGGCCTGATCCATACAGTGCATCTAAAGGTGCAGCTGAACTTGCAATTCGATCTCACATAAAATCATTTTTCCCGAACACCAGTACTAACGTCCGCATTGCTTCTGCTCGTGCAGGTAATGTGATCGGTGGTGGTGACTGGGCTGCTGATAGAATCATTCCAGATTGCGTAAGGGCATGGTCTTCTAATAAATTGGTAGAACTCAGAAACCCATATTCAACGAGACCATGGCAACACGTACTTGAGCCGCTTAGCGGTTACCTGTGTCTTGCTACAGCACTTACTCAGCGCCCCGAATTGCATGGTGAATCGTTCAATTTCGGCCCCCAAGCGCAGCAGAATCATAGTGTTCTAGAACTTGTCAGTAAGATGGCATTGTATTGGGATCAGGTTAAATGGAGAGATGTATCGGATTCCTTTTCCGGGCCATATGAGTCGGGATTACTGAAGCTGAATTGTGATAAAGCTTTGCACTATCTTCGTTGGCATGCTGTGATGAATTTCGATGATACTGTTCGTATGACTGCCGAATGGTACCGGTCGTATTATAGCAAACAGGAAGATGTCGAGCTAACAACATTATCACAGATTGGTGAGTATACGACAATTGCATACAAGCAGGGGGTGTTATGGACTCAATGACAATTGGCGATATTGTCATAACTCCTTTGTCACGCATCGGTACTGCCGGGGGTGACGTGTTTCACGCCATGAAACAGTTTGATAATGGTTATGCAGGATTCGGAGAGGCTTACTTTTCATGGGTTGCCAATGGAGCGGTGAAAGCTTGGAAACGGCACATCAGAATGACCATGAATCTCGTCGTACCTGTGGGTCATGTTCGATTCGTGTTTCGTAGTGCCAATGAGGCTGGAGTTGAAGAATTCAGAATTGAAGAGATCGGTCACACTCGGTACTCTAGGATTACCGTTCCCCCTGGAATTTGGTTCGGATTTCAAGGCTTGGCCTCACCCGAAAGCCTTATACTGAACATAGCAAACATTCCTCACGACCCTTCTGAAGTTGAGCGAATTGCAAACTCTGACTATAACTATACTTGGAGCTGAAGTATGAAAGTAATTCTTCTTGCTGGAGGGTTTGGTACTCGTCTTGCCGAATTTACCACGGTTATTCCGAAACCGATGGTGCCAATCGGTGGCAAACCTATACTATGGCATATCATGCGCACTTATGCAAGTTTTGGTCATAAAGATTTTTTTGTGGCTTTAGGATATAAGGCGGAAGTGATCAAAGAATATTTTCTAAATTACCGTGCGCTCAACAGCGACTTCACGGTAGACCTGTCCTCCGGCCAGATAACACCGCACCAGATCGACCCCGTTGATTGGCGCGTGACGTTGGTTGATACCGGAGATACAACCATGACCGGTGGACGGGTTAAACGTATGCAGCCGTTCATCGGCAATGAGAGTTGTATGTTAACGTATGGAGATGGGGTAGCTGATATCGATCTCGATTCATTGCTATCATTTCATCGGAGTCACGGTAAGCTAGTCACCGTTTCGGCAGTTCGTCCATCAGCACGATTTGGGGAACTTGAAATTGACGGTCATCAGGTTACGAGTTTTCAAGAAAAACCACAGATGCACGATGGGTGGATCAATGGGGGTTTTTTTGTGGTCGAACCGGCATTTTTTGATCTGATTTCGGGAGATACTATGCTTCTTGAACGAGAACCGCTTGAACAAGCAGCAATGGCCGGAGAATTGATGGCCTATCGACACGACGGTTTCTGGCATTGTATGGATACACGACGCGATCATGAGTTGCTTGAATCACTTTGGTCCAATGGCGCTCCTTGGGCGGTTGAATAGCATGCGAGTTTTGATAACCGGTGGATTTGGTTTCGTTGGAAGTCGTCTGGCCGTTCTTCTTGCCAAATCAGGACATGATATAATACTTGGATCCAGAGGTAAATCACAAATACCAGAATGGTTGCCTATGGCTCAGATTGTTCATATTAACTGGGAACATGTATCAGAACTTGAACATATTTGTAAAAATATCGATGTTGTTGTACACACAGCTGGAATGAATGCACAAGAGTGTTCTATAAGACCATCTGACGGATTAATTAGTAATGGAGTCCTGACAGCACGCCTCGTTGAATCCGCATCTCTCGCTCAAATCAGGAACTTTGTATATGTTTCAACTGCGCATGTTTATGCGAGTCCACTTGTAGGTATTATAACAGAACAAGTATGTCCAAAAAATCTACACCCATATGCAAGCACCCATCTCGCAGCGGAAGCTGCTGTCCTGCATGCACAAGCTCTAGGAGAGATCAATGGGCTCGTACTGAGACTCTCAAACTCTTTTGGTGTTCCGGCGCACAAAGACGTGGATTGCTGGCGATTATTAGTCAATGATCTATGCAGGCAAGCAGTCACGACGAGAAAATTATTATTACATACTAGTGGAACACAAGAAAGGGATTTTATATGCTTAACTGATGTCTGTCGTATTGTCGAGTTTCTTATTTATGAAATGAGAGAACATATGCCGAACGGGATTATGAATTTGGGGCGTGGGACATCATGGTCAGTTATTGATATGGCATTATTAATAAAAAAAAGATGTGAATATGTATTTGGATTCTCACCGCCGGTGCTATATCCGAAAAAATGCCCTTCCGATGTCTATGAAAAACTTGAATATCGAATTGATAGGTTTAATAAATTAGGTTTGTCTTTAAATAACCACAATGACATATCTGAAATAGATGATCTCCTCTGTTATTGCCAAAGAACTTTCGGATAAGTAACATCTTGACATCCATGCATAAACCGCTTGTTTCGATAGTTATCCCTTCATACAATCATGGCGACTATATTGGTCGGGCGCTTGACTCCATCATCTCCCAAACATATGATAACTGGGAAGTAATCATCATTGACAATCAATCAACCGATAATACTGATGATATTATTGCAAGTTTTAACGACAAAAGAATCGCCTGTATTAAAATTAATAATTATGGCGTTATTGCAAAGTCACGCAATCTCGGAATATCTGAAGCTAAGGGAGAGTGGATTGCCTTTCTTGATTCAGATGATTGGTGGTTCAAAGATAAAATTACGAAGTGCCTGCATCTTGCCGGAGATGATTATGATATCATTTATCATAAATTACTGATTTTCACAAATAATCAGAAAAAGAAAAAGAATAAAACACTTAGATCTCGACAAGTCAAAAAGCCAATATATCTTGATTTGTTGTTGAATGGCAATCCTTTAGCAACTTCGTCTGTAATGGTTAAGAAAGAATTGATTAGATCTATTGGTGGGATGCTTGAGAATCCCAACTTAGCCGGTAGCGAAGACTTTAATACATGGCTCAGATTATCTGAAAAAACCGACAGGTATTTGTTTGTAAATGAAGTGCTTGGCTCCTATCAATCAAACATTAACTCATTTTCAAAAATAAAAGATATGTCAATTCCGGTATATTATGCAACAAAGGATTTTCTTCAATACCTTTCCTATATGCAAAATATCATATTTCAATTTAGACTTTTGTTTATCAAACTCAGATATTATTGCGGTGTTTTGCGGAAGGCATTGCGAAATTAATGTAACGACTTTAGCCCTCATTATTCCTTAGAAGTCAGGCCCCCATCGATTTTATTGCATAAAAAAGGGAGTTAAGTAACCTTTTTTGTGGGATTATGGTCCAATTTAGAGGCCAGAAAATAGGCGGCAACAACTCGCTTTCGATCTGGAGAAAGCCCACGATGACGTCGGATGAGTTCCTTTAATCGAGCATTCACACCACCCTCCACATGGTTGCTGGTTCGAGGTACACCGGGTACTTCTATAAAGGTGAAGATGTAGGGTAAGGCTTTCTGGATGTGTGATCTTGCGGACCTCAATTTTCGATGCGTATACCACCAGCTCTCAGTTTCAAGTGAACGACTGCGTTCAGCAAGAAATCCCGCATAAACCGCTTCCCAGGAGGCGAACTGATGGTACCATGATTTGGCATCTTTTGGGGTATTTACATCCCAGAGAGAGCGCACCAACCGCCACAGCTGTATACCTGCTTCGGTCTTGGGATTTCTTGAAACACAAGCCCTGACTAAGCGCTCTATATGGACAAGACATCGCTGGATATGAGCCAGGGGAAATCGCTGTAAGATCGCCTGCTGCAAGCCTTTCTGGCCATCAATGACGACTACGTCAGGATTCGATATCTCCGAAAGAAAATCATCCCAGGCTGCGAAGCACTCCCTATCAGCGAAATGCCATGAATGAACATTTGACAAGGTACGAGCTATAAGTACGGCATTGGTTCTGCCTGACAGATACACGCCATCCAATACCAGTACTTCGGTTGGTTCGGCTTTCACAGGAGCAGATGGAAGTTCGGCCCAAAATGCTTCGAATAACTTGCTGAGCTGCTTTCGAGATAGTTTTATCTCTCTTGCTATTTCGGTCAGAGATCGAGTCCCTGTAATCCATTGCAAGAAGCGATCGTGAAGGTGACGAATGTGAACGTCCCGCCTTTTTCTTACTGCTGTTGACTTGCATGAACCGCACTTCCATCGTTGATTACCGGAGGATGTTTTTCCATGCCGATGCATGCGCTTTCCGCATGTCGGACAGTGCTTTTTTGCATGCGATTAAAAAACGCGTTCTTTAATCGTATTAAAATATCCCCGTAATTCCTTTTAAATCATAGGGTTTTCGAGCATAGGACCCCACACAAAAGGTTACTTAGCTCAAAAAAGGAAAATAGGCCGATATTTACACTTTTTAGGTCATAGATTTAGGGTATTGGGGCATCTTGAATATTGCCCAAATTCATAAGTGTTATAATAAGTATTACAATCAGTTATTGATTGGAGACTAAATATGTGTGGTTTTGCAGGATTTATTGATTACAAAAAAATAAAAGATTATGACATTTATGCTACCGCAATAAGGATGGGAACGGCAATAGCACATCGTGGCCCTGATGATTCTGGCGTGTGGTTTGATGATGTTGTCCCGTTGGCCTTTATTCATCGTCGACTATCTATTCTTGACCTTACCCCTGCAGGACATCAGCCGATGCTATCACCGTGCGGTCGATATATTCTCGTTTACAATGGCGAAATATACAACCACACAGAATTACGTTGTGCGCTTGATACTGAGGGGAGGGGGGATGAATGGCGTGGTCATTCAGATACCGAAATTCTATTGGCTGGTCTGATTCATTGGGGTGTTGAAGGAACATTGTCACGACTTAATGGCATGTTTGCATTTGCGTTATGGGATCGTGTAGATCAGAAACTATTTCTTGCGCGTGATCGAATGGGAGAAAAGCCGCTATATTATGGCCGATGTAATGATAGTTTTATGTTTGGCTCTGAACTTAAAGCGTTGAAGGCACATCCAAAGTGGAATGCCGAAATTGATCGAAATGCCTTATCTCTCTATCTGAGATATAATTATGTTCCAGCTCCATGGTCCATCTATCGTGGGATATTCAAGTTACCTGCAGCTCATTATGTCGTTATTCAGTATAATGGAGATAACATCGGAAATCCTATTTGTTATTGGGATTTAGGAAGAGTAGCTGAAAACGGTCAGCATCATATGTGGGAAGAAAGTGAGAATCCTGTAGATGCGCTTGATAAGCGACTTCGTGAAGCAGTTTATCGGAGAATGACAGCAGATGTGCCATTAGGAGCATTTCTATCTGGTGGTTATGACTCTTCAATGGTTGTAGCGTTGATGCAAACACAGAGCGTTAAACCTATCCGTACGTTCTCTATCGGTTTTGAAGATGTTCACTTTAACGAGGCAAAGCATGCCAAGGCCATAGCATCATATCTTGGAACTGATCATACTGAGTTGTACGTCACACCAGAACAGGCCATGGCCGTCATCCCAAAATTACCAATGATTTATGATGAGCCTTTTGCTGATTCTTCACAAATTCCCACTTACCTGGTCAGCGAATTGGCTCGTTCAAAGGTGACTGTCGCACTATCTGGTGATGGTGGAGATGAGCTTTTTTGCGGATACAATCGCTATGTATTGGGTTATCAGATTTGGAGCATTCTTTCTATATTGCCCTTACCATTACGTAGCTTAATTTCAAAAATATTCGCTAAAGCGCATGTTTATGGAAGAACATTGGAAACGATGCAGAAACTTTTTCCAATCAGTTTGCGTGCTAATAATTTAAGTGATAGGCTTCCGAAATTAGCAAATGTTCTAGCACATAAAGACGGCGAATCATTTTATCGCATCTTGGTTTCACACAGTATGAGTCCAAATGAAATTGTATTGGGAGGAGTCGAGTCGGAAACCATATTGACAAGATATGAGGCACTACCGGACTTGCCTGGTTTCAGAGATCTTATGATGTATTTAGACCAAATGACTTATTTGCCAGATGATATTCTAACCAAAGTTGATCGGGCAAGTATGGCCGTTAGCCTTGAGGCAAGAGTTCCCTTGTTGGATCACAACTTGATTGAGTTCGTTTGGCAATTACCGATTAAATATAAATACCGTGCTGGTATCGGTAAATGGTTGTTGCGAGAGGTGCTATATCGTTATGTACCAAAATCACTTATGGATCGTCCAAAAATGGGTTTTGGAGTGCCGATTGAACATTGGCTGAAAGGCCCACTACATGAATGGGCTGAAGACTTACTGGATGAAAAAAAGCTAATACATCAGGGTTTTTTTGATCATAAAACAGTCAGGCTTATGCTCTCTGAACATATGAGTGGAAAACAAAGATTGCATTATCAATTATGGGATATACTTATGTTTCAGGCTTGGCTTGAGAATAATATATGATTTTTATTAGTAGATCGCTTATTCCTCGATCATCACATCTTATTGAAAAGATTATGGCAGATATTCTTAAATTATTTATGATTATTGATTTAATACTATCAACATAGTGTTGGGGGCTTGTGCTTTCACATTAAAAATACTGCATTTATTTTTCAAGGATTGAACAATATGAAAATTCTTATCGCGTTAAATACTACTTGGAATTTGGTAAATTTTCGTTCCGGATTAATCCGTGCTTTTATAGAAACGGGACATGAGGTGATCGGAGTTGCCCCATCAGATGCGTTTGTTTCCAATTTTGAAAAACTTGGATGCAAACATGTATCGGTTAGTATGGATAATACAGGCACAAATCCTATAAAAGATTTCAGGCTATTTTTTGATTATCTCGTATTATTTCGTTGCGAAATGCCCAATATCGTGCTTACTTATACGGTCAAGCCGAATGTTTATGCTACACTGGCTGCTCATGTGTTGGGTATACCCGTGATAAACAATATTTCCGGCTTGGGGACAGTTTTTATTCGTCACAGCTTGTTGACAAATCTGGTAAAAGGTCTGTATACTCTGGCTCTATCACGATCATCAAAAGTATTTTTCCAGAATGATGAAGATGAACAACAGTTTATAACAGATAACATTGTAAGTAAAAAACAGACAGAAATCTTGCCAGGTTCAGGAATTGATCTTGATAAATATAACTATAGTCCTGTTTCGTGTGCCCATAATAAGCCGTTTCGGTTTTTACTTGTTGCCAGGATGCTATGGGACAAAGGCATTGGAGAGTTCGTTGCTGCTTCTCGTTCCGTAAAGAAATTATATCCTGATATTGAGTGTTGTCTACTCGGATTTCTGGATGTAGAGAATCCGACTGCGATTTCGCGTACCGACATTGATGAATGGGTATCTGAAGGAGTGGTGAGTTATCTTGGGGTATCTGATAATGTTGAAAATGAAATAATGAAGTCTAGTTGTGTGGTGCTTCCTTCGTATCGCGAAGGAACTCCTCGATCTCTTCTTGAGGCAGCTGCAGTAGGGAGACCAATAATTACTACCAATACTACAGGATGTAGAAATGTTGTAGATGATAGACAAAATGGGTTCTTGTGCAAAGTTAAGGATTCTGCTGATCTCGCGCATGTAATGATCCAAATGATTGAAATTGGAGAAGATGCAAGAAAAAAAATGGCAGAGTATGGAAGAAAGAAAGTCGAACGGGAATATGATGAGAAGATCGTCATTCATAAGTATATGAATGCGGTTAAAAAGGCGGTGAAAATATGATAATAATATAACTCTGAAACAATGACGATTTTAAAGTTTATAAAAATATTTATTTGAGATTGTTAAAATTATTGAAATGGACCCTGGTCCTATGTCTTAATGTCATCTATACAAAGTCTAGATGACTATAAAGTATTATGGCGAGGCAATATAGCTCATCGATAAGAACTGAATATTCTGTAATTTGGGGCAGTAGTCACGCCATCATCGTGAAATGGACCCCGTTTTTTGGACAGTGATTTAAGTTGGTAACTTGCTCATGCTTATATCCCCTTAATCGGACCATTCAGAGCCAGAGTATTCCGGCTTTTGTTGCTGTAATGCAATGAATTCCATAGGTGTCAGATCACTCAATGATGAGTGTGGCCGCACCTCGTTGTAATCTTGTCTCCATGCTTCAATTTTTTGTCTGGCATCTACCAGATTCAGAAGCCAGTTCAGCGCCAGACACTCATCACAGAATATCCCATTGAATGATTCAATATAAGGGTTATCCGTAGGCTTGACCGGTCGGGAGAAGTCAAGAGTGACCTTGTTTTCGTAAGCCCACTGATCCAGTGCTTTTGCAATAAACTCGCCGCCATTATCGATTTGCAACTGTTCAGGAACCCTATGTGTTAATATAGATGTCGCGTCCAACAAGGAGGCGAATTATGGGATATTCAAGAGCGGTGAAGTTAGGAGTGCTGAAAAAAGTCTTGCCTCCTGATGCGCGAAGTATCGTTGAAGT
>Ga0172375_10001131_pt1 | contig 42893 bp, 38 predicted proteins | sample LakKiv1m_FD_114537 | JGI IMG/M metagenome (GOLD analysis project Ga0172375, IMG submission 114537) | Freshwater microbial communities from Kabuno Bay, South-Kivu, Congo - kab_092012_11.1m | ecosystem: Environmental > Aquatic > Freshwater > Lake | place: Democratic Republic of the Congo... | reverse complement strand
CCGCATTTGCTCGTCGGTCACCATCCGTGGTTGTAGGATCGGCAATGGTGTGACCATTGGTCCCCTGAGTGTCCTTGACAACGCCATCGTGGCGCCGAATGAAAGGGTCCCGCCCCACTCCCTCCTGCTCGGTGCTGGTTGATTCTTTCTTGTTTCGCCTTTCTTGACGGCCACTCGCGGCGGATAAACCCTTGACGGGCCCTCTGGCCGCAGGTTACATTTCGGCTGCGGTGGCCATGCGTCAATTCGTGGCTAATCTGTTGTTATTTTTGTCTTTTAGTGCCGATTAAATAGCGTGGAGTTGTGATATGGGATACGATAATGATTTGGGGCGATTGGAGAAGATCGTTGAGAAACTGATGGCTAATCTGGACACCATTCAGCAGGAAAAGAACGCGCTGGCGGCCATGGCGCGCCAGTTGGAAGAAGATAAAAAGCGGCTACAGCAGGAATTGGCTTGCCTCAAGGATGACAAAGACCAGATCAAGAAGCGGGTGCATACACTTATTGGTTCGGTCGAGAAGTGGGAAAAGGCTTTTGCCGCCAGCAAAGGGAAAGGTGATTCGACTGAGGGGCCGCTCTTTTCGGCCGCAGCTGCCGCGCAAGAGGCTGCGGCCGGCAACGCGTGAAAAATATTGCCATTGCGATGTGATTCTGGTAACCCTTTGATTAAGAAGGGAGAATAAGGTGGAGCGATTGGTCAAATTCGAGGTGATGGGCCAGGAGTATCCACTCCATACCGATGCCCCGGAAGAGGATGTCCGCGAGATTCTGTATATAGTCAAGAAGCAGCTTGAGGATCTCACCCAAACGGCGCCGGCACATATTCTGCCACCAAGCAAGATCGCCATCCTGACGAGCCTTAACGTGGCGGGTAAGTATGTAAAGCTGAAGCGGGAGTTTCAGGAATATCGTCAGCGGGTCGAGGAGCAACTTGGCCGGCTGTCGGCAAAGGTGGAAGATACTGCACGGGAATAAAACATTCCCCTGCCTTGTTGGTGATCGGCCCAGATAGTTTCGAGCCAACATTTTAAGCCAAGGGCGACTTCGCTGTCTCCGGCGAGGAATTCGGTTTCCGAAATTCCTTAGAAGGTGATAGGGGTAACGCCCACCTAACCCTGTTAGGTTCGATGGCTCTGCGCCGACACCGCACGGGCGGGGGATTTACTGTAAGGCACCCCTGGAATCGAGGGGTTTATATATACCAGAGAGATGGGGATTAAGGGGAAGATGTTGATTTCCGCAGCGATTACTTCGGTGGTCGTTGCCGATGATATGCAGGGGGCGCTCTGATCCATGTGCGGCCAAGAGCAGTTCCCCGATTACCGAGAAATATGGGCAGGGAGCGCTGGCATGTGCAGAAATATGGTTCGGGAAGCGTGTTCCCGTTGCACGACCAGCACCCAGAGCTGCGGAGGCGTCTAGGCCTCTGTTTTGTTGCCCTGGCCGGCGCGTGATTGTTTTGCGCGCGTTGCGTCAATTCTCGTCATCATCCCTCCTTTTCCCCTCTCCAAAGCGAAATAGTTGGTTCACGTTTGGGTCCGATGCATCGGCATTGAGGCGCGCACGCGAGATGGTTTTTTCGGTCCGCTTTTTTCGGGCGGCCGTTTTTATAAACCTCAAGGAGGGGTTATTCCCATGATGGGTACTCTAGTTACAGTGCTGGTTGCGGCTGGTGTTGGCGTCGGACTCGGCGTCGTGCTTCGCCGTTTCCTGCTCGAAGCGCGTCAGCAGAATATCGAGGCCCAGGGTCGCAAGCTTATTGAAAAGGCGTTGGCCGAAGCAGAACAGATTAAGAAAGAGGCGGCGTTGCAGAGCCGCGATGAAGCCCTGCAACTCAAACAGGAGGTGGAGCGCGAGGTTCGCGATCGCAAGAAGGAGGTGGCCGAAGAGGAAAAGCGGCTGATCCAGAAGCTGGACCAGATCGAGCGCAAGATCGACATCCTCGACAAGCGGGAAATGGAGCTGCTCAAGAAGGAACAGCATTTCATCAAGGAGGAGGAGCAGCTTGAGCAGAAGCGGCTGGAGGCCAGCACCTTGGTTGAGAAGCAGCGCGACCAGTTGGAGAAAATTTCCGGCGTGACCCGTGAAGAGGCCAAGCAGATGCTCATCGAGAGCATTGAAAGCGAGGCCCGCATGGAGGCTGCCAAGGCGGTGGTGAAGATCGAGAATGAGATGAAGATGAAGGCGGACCGCAAGGCCAAGAATATCCTGGCCTTGGCGATCTCCCGCTATGCCGGCGACTACGTGGCGGAAAAAACCGTCTCCGTAGTGCCCCTGCCCAACGATGAGATGAAGGGCCGGATCATTGGCCGTGAAGGCCGCAATATCCGGGCCATCGAGGCGGCCACTGGCATCGACATCATCATCGACGATACCCCCGAGGCGGTGATCCTCTCCGGCTTCAATCCGGTGCGGCGTGAAGTGGCGCGCATCGCCCTTGAGCGCCTTATTGCCGATGGCCGTATCCACCCGGCCCGCATCGAGGAGATGGTGACCAAGGTGGCCGAGGAACTGGAGGTCTCCATGCGCGAGGCTGGCGAACAGGCCACCTTCGACGTGGGCGCCCATGGCGTGCATCCGGAACTGATCAAGTTGCTCGGTCGCCTCAAGTACCGCACCAGCTATGGCCAGAATGTGTTGCAGCATTCGCTGGAAGTGGCCTTCCTCTGCGGGGTCATGGCGGCGGAACTCGGGATCGATGTGAAGCGTGCCAAACGGGCCGGCCTGCTGCACGACATCGGCAAGGCGGTGGACCATGAGGTGGAAGGGTCGCACGCCAGCATCGGCGCTGATATCGCCAAGAAGTATGGCGAGTCGCCCGAGGTGGTCCACGCCATTGCCGCCCACCATGAGGATGTACCGCCCGAGGGCGTGCTCGATGTGCTGGTGCAGTCGGCCGATGCCCTTTCTGGCGCACGGCCAGGCGCCCGTAAGGAGATGCTTGAATCCTATGTCAAGCGTCTGGAGGATTTGGAGCGCATTGCCAATTCCTTCAAGGGGGTGGAGAAGTCCTACGCCATCCAGGCTGGCCGCGAGGTGCGCATTATGGTGGATAGCGGTCAGATCAGCGACGCCGAGACCATGCTGCTCAATAAGGACATTGTGAAGAAGATCGAGGAGGAACTGACCTATCCGGGCCAGATTCGGGTCACGGTTATCCGCGAGACCCGCTCCGTCGAATATGCCAAGTAAGCCGGTCGTGGCCGGGCGTTAGATACGGAATATCGGATTATGAAGTTGACCATTGATGAACAGGTAGCCCTCATTGAACGCGGCGCAGTGAACATCATCGCCCGCGAGGAGTTGGTCACCAAACTGAAACGCGCTCAGGATACCGGGGTGCCGCTTAAGGTGAAGGCTGGTTTCGACCCCACCGCGCCGGACCTCCATCTCGGACATACGGTGCTCATCCAGAAGATGAAGCATTTTCAGGAATTGGGTCATGAGATCAACTTCCTGATCGGCGATTTCACCGGCATGATCGGTGATCCCACCGGTAAATCCGAAACAAGGAGGCCGCTCACCCCGGAACAGGTCAAGAAGAACGCCGAGACCTACAAGGAGCAGGTTTTCAAGATTCTGGACCCACAGAAGACGAAGGTGGTCTTCAACAGCACGTGGCTTAACCCGCTGACCTCGCAGGAGTTCATCAAGCTGGCCGCCCAGCTTACCGTGGCGAGGATGTTGGAGCGGGAGGATTTTAAGGTGCGGTTTGAAAACGGCCGGCCCATAAGCATCCATGAGTTCCTCTATCCGCTGGTGCAGGGCTACGATTCGGTAGCTCTCCATGCCGACGTGGAGTTGGGCGGCACCGACCAGCTTTTTAATCTGCTCATGGGCCGCGACCTGCAACGGGTCTGGGGGCAGGAACCGCAGGTGGTCATCACTATGCCGCTCCTTGAGGGGCTCGACGGGGTCAACAAGATGAGCAAGTCGCTGGGCAACTACATTGGCATTACCGAGTCGGCCGACGACATCTACGGCAAGACCCTCTCAGTCTCCGACGACCTCATGTTCCGCTATTACGAATTGCTGAGCGACCTGGCTGCCGGGGAGATCGACCAACTCAAGAGCGGCATGGCCGCTGGCACCTTGCACCCCAAGAAAGTGAAACAACAGCTGGCCCGAGAGCTTGCAGCCCGTTTTTATGGGGCTGACGCAGCCCGGCAGGCAGAAGAAAATTTCGAGCGGGTTTTCAGTCAGCATGAGTTGCCGGAGGAGATGCCGGAGTTCACGCTCCCTGTCTCAGACGAGGGCATCTGGCTGCCCAAGTTGCTGGCCGAAACCGAGATGGTCAAGGGCACCGGCGAGGCGCGCCGCATGATTCAGCAGGGCGCGGTGACGGTGAACGGTGAAAAGGCGGGCGATGTGGAACAGATCGTTGCGGCCCAAGGAGAACTTATTCTCAAGGTTGGCAAGCGTCGCTTTTGCAAGGTAATCTTTGCCTGAGAAGCACAGAGTTTTGTGATGAAAAAAGGGGGAGTCGCGATGGCGGCCCCCCTTTTTGTTTTTCCGTTTCAGCGGTTATTTTCTCTCCTGACCCAGGAGAAAGAGTTCTTTATCAGCCACACTTGCTTTCGTCATAGGGATCATAGGTGTCAGCGCCATAGCGCCAGAGAAAGTCGTTGAGCACCAACTGATCCTGCAAGGTAAGCCCTTCCCAGGCACCTTGCTTGGCGCACTTTGGATATTTTTCATAAAAGACCCTATTCCATCCGCGCGGAATCTTGGATTCAACGTGCAGGAAGGGCGCTCCTTTATCGTTGTTGCGGGTGTGGCAGCTTTTGCATCGCTCGATAAAAACTCGTTTCCCGCGTCCCCACCAGAGGCTGTCGTCCTGATCCAGAATACGGCAACTTTGGGTGCCTTCGTCGTACCGTTTGAGATCCTTTGCCGCAGCCTGATAGGAACCCAGCCCAAGCAAGAGACAACCCAGCACCACACTTAGGCACAACGATCGGTGTCGCATGATTTATCCTCCCTCCTCTTTCACGGATTAGCGTTGATGTTCCGGCCTCTACCAAAGAATACAAAAAGTTGTTTTGCCGTGACAGTGTCGTATGCGACAATGAGAAGGTTGAAAGCGTCAATATCGTGTTTCGTAAGATTCGTAAGAAGGGTGGAGGTGCCATCCGCCTGATCGAGAACCTCAGACCAGTAACGCCTACGTGTGCAAGGGAGAAGTGATGAAGAAAGTAACTATTTTGGCAATAGATGGCTGCTCGGCAACAACGATCACCGGTCCCATGGACGTGTTCACTCTGGCAGGGGTTCTGTGGAATCGGATTTTCGGCCAGGTCATTGTGCCCTATTTCGAGGTGGAGATTGCGACCATTACCGGCAATGCCGTGAGCTGCAACAACAAGTTGCCCATCAAGCCGCATACCTCCATGGAGGCGGTGGAGCAAACTGACCTTATTTTGGTTCCCGCGATTTTCCAGGTGGAGAATGTGCTTCCAGAAATCGGCAACGCCGTGACCCCCTGGCTGAAAAGGCATTACGAGCGCGGGGCGCATCTGGCCAGTGTCTGTACCGGTTCCTTTGTCCTTGCCTTCACAGGCCTGCTGGATCGCAAGGAGGCAACAACGCACTGGGCCGTGACCGAAATGTTCCGCTATCTTTACCCCGAGGTGATCCTGAAACCGGAAAAACTCATCACCGATGCGGGCGACATCTTCTGTTCCGGCTCCATGAGTAGTTGTATCGATCTCGCCATGTACCTGGTGGAGAAATACTGCGGCCATCAGGTGGCAGTGGAATGCAGCAAGGTTCTGGCGCACGATATGGGACGCCATTCCCAGGCAGCTTATACGCCGTTTCGTTTTCAGCGGAACCACCAGGATGATGCTGTGTTGCGGTGCCAGGTCTATCTTGAGGAGCAATTTCAGGATGATATCGATATCGGGAAACTTGCCGGTCAGCATGGCATGGGACGGCGGACCATGGAGCGGCGTTTTAAGGCAGCCACTGGTGATACCCCTTTGTGTTACCTCCAGCGCGTGCGGGTGGAGGAGGCCAAAAAGATGTTGGAGTCAGGCAGAGGGACTTTTGATGAGATCAGCTACAAGGTGGGGTACGAGGATAGTGGTTTCTTCCGGCGCGTGTTCCGCAAGTACACTGGCCTGAATCCGATCGATTATCGGGGGAAGTTCCAGCGCGCTGTCGCTATGCCCTTGAACGATTGAGGGGAAAGGACGCTTATGTTGGGGATTAAATCAGCAGGGCGCCGAGCCGGCGCCCTGCTGATTTTGATGTCTCTGGCAGGTTACTTGCCCCACTTCTGCTGGATGCGCTTGATCGCCTCCTGCACGTTTTCCCGCGCGCCAAAGGCCGAGAGGCGGAAGTAGCCCTCGCCGCTGGGGCCAAAGCCGCTGCCCGGCGTGCCCACCACGTGGCACTCGCTGAGCAGCTTGTCGAAGAAATCCCAACTCTTCATGCCGCCCGGGGTCTTGAGCCAGATGTAGGGGGCGTTCACCCCGCCGTAGCAGGTGATGCCGGCTGCGGTGAGCCCCTCGCGGATCAACCGGGCATTCTCCATGTAGAAGGAGATAATCTCCTGCACCTGGGGCCACCCCTCGTCGGAGTAGACCGCAGCCGCGGCCTTCTGCACCGGGTAGGAGACGCCGTTGAACTTGGTGCACTGCCGCCGGTTCCACAGCTTATTTAAGGCGATCTTTTCGCCGCTGGCGGTGAGGGCCATGAGTTCCTCCGGTACTACGGTGAGGCCGCAGCGCACGCCGGTGAAACCGGCGGTCTTAGAGAAGGAGCGGAACTCGATGGCGCAGGTTCGGGCGCCAGTAATTTCGTAGATGGAGTGGGGGATGCCCGGTTCGGAGATGAAGGCCTCGTAAGCGGCATCGAAGAAGATGATCGCCTGGTTGGCGTTGGCGTAGTCCACCCATGCCTGGAGTTGTTCCCTGGTGGCCACCATGCCGGTGGGGTTATTGGGGTAGCAGAGATAGATGATGTCCACCTTCTCCTTGGGAATCGCTGGGGTGAAGCTGTTTTCCGCAGTGCAGGGCAGATAGACCAGCCCCTGGTAGTAGCCGCGCTCGTCGGCCTCGCCGGTGCGGCCGATCATGACGTTGGTGTCGTTGTAGACCGGATAGACCGGGTCGCAGATTGCCACTTTGTTGCCCAAGGCGAAGATGTCGAGGATGTTGGCGGAATCGCATTTCGAGCCGTCGGAGATGAAGACCTCGGATGTCTTGAGGTCCACGCCCAGCGGTTTGTACGACTTCTCGATGATCACCTTGCTCAGCCACTCGTAACCTTGCTCCGGGCCATAGCCGTGGAAGGTCTCGCTCTTGCCCATGTCGTCCACGCCTTCGTGGAAGGCCTTGACAATGGCCGGGACCAGCGGCCGGGTGACGTCGCCGATGCCGAGGCGGATCACCTTGGCCCCGGGGTGGCTCTCGCCGAAGGCCTTGACCCGGCGGCCGATCTCCGGGAAGAGATAGCCGGCTTTTAGTTTCAGGTAGTGTTCGTTCACCAGGCTCATATCGTTCTCCTAGCGTGTTCAGGTGGCGTGATAAGGGGGAGAATCTTACCTGCGGATGGCAAAAAACGGAACAAAAAATATCACGGTACCGAGGCGTCTCATACGTCTCATACCCTTTAAAGCAAACAAGGCATCACCCCGACGTACGGGATGATGCCTTGTGGCGATTGCAATAGATTCAGGTTGGTTACTTGCTCGGCTCAAGTGCCTTGAAACGGCCCTCAAGGAACTTCCAGCCTTTTTCCACGTCCTTCTGGCTCATGGCCATCAATTCTTCCGCGTGCTCCGGGTTCATCATCTTCAGCGCCCGGTAGCGGTTCTCGTTCATGGCATACTCGGCGAACGGAATCGACGGCTCCTTGCTGTCCAGGTGGAGCGGGTTCTTGCCCTCGGCCTCCAACATCGGGTTGTAGCGGTAGAGCGGCCAGTGACCGCAGGCAACGGCCTTCCGCTGCTGGTCGAAGCCCTTGGCCATGTTGATGCCATGGTTGATGCAGTGAGCGTACGCGATGATCAAGGACGGGCCGTCGTAGGCCTCGGCCTCGGCAAAGGCCTTGACCGCCTGCTGCGGATTGGCGCCCAAGGACACCTTGGCCACGTAAACATTGCCGTAGGTGGAGAAGATCATGCCGATGTCCTTCTTCGGCATTTTCTTGCCACCGGCCGCGAACTGGGCGGTGGCGGCGCGGGGGGTGGACTTGGACATCTGGCCGCCGGTGTTGGAGTAAACCTCGGTGTCGAGGATGAGGACGTTGATGTTCTCGCCGGAGGCTAGCACGTGGTCAAGGCCGCCGTAGCCGATGTCGTAGGCCCAGCCGTCACCGCCGATGATCCACACCGACTTCTTAACCAGGAAGTCGGCCACGTGGAGTAGCCGCTTGGCAATAGGCGAATTGCCTTTGGCCAGCGCCTCCTTCAGCTTGGCCACCCGGGCGCGCTGGCCCTCGATCTCGTCCTGGTTTTTCTGGGAGGCAGCGACGAGTTCATCGGCCAGTTGTTTTACGATGAGCTTCTCTTCCACGGCCTTGCCCAGCAGTTCCACCGCCTGGGCGCCGAGTTTATTCGCGCTGTAGCGCATACCGAGGCCGAATTCGGCGTTGTCCTCGAAGAGCGAGTTGGCCCAGGCCGGGCCACGGCCGTCAGCCCGCTTGCAATACGGGGTAGTCGGCAGGTTGCCGCCATAGATCGAGGAGCAGCCAGTGGCGTTGGCAATCATCATGCGGTCGCCGAACATCTGGGTGGCGAGCTTGATGTACGGGGTCTCGCCGCAGCCGGCACAGGCGCCGGAAAACTCGAAAAGGGGCCGGATGAGCTGGCTGCCCTTGACGGTGGAGGGATCGATTTCTTTTGGTGCTGCCTCGGGCAGGGCGAGGAAAAATTTGACGTTCGGAATCTCCTGGACGCGTACCGCCTCGGTGTTCTCGATCATCTTGAGGGCCTTTTCCTTGGCCGGGCAGGCGTCCACGCAGAGGGTGCAGCCGCAACAGTCCTCGGTGAAGACCTGGATCACGGCCTTCTGGTCCTTGAACTGGCCGCCCACCGCCTCGGCGCTTTTCAGGGAGTTGGGCGCCTTGGCAAGCTCAGCCGGTTTGACGATTTTCAGACGGATGGCGGCGTGCGGGCAGACCAGCGAACAACGGCCGCACTGGATGCAGTTGGCCGGAACCCACTCCGGTACGTGGACCGCGATGTTGCGCTTCTCGTACTGGGTGGTGGCGGTCGGCCAAGTGCCGTCGCAGGGCATTTGGGAAACCTTGATCTCGGTGCCCTTGCCCTCGATCATCTTGGCGGTGACTTCCTTGACGAAGGCCGGGGCATCGGCTGCGACCACCGGCGGTTTTTCATGGCCGTCGATTGTCTTGGGCACCGTCACCTCGACGATGTTGTTCACCGCCGCGTCCACCGCGGCATAGTTCATGTTGACGACCTTGTCGCCCTTCTTGCCGTAAGTTTTCTTGATGGCTTCCTTGATAGACTTGATCGCCTCGTCCTTGGTGAGGATGCCGGAGAGCAGGAAGAAGGCGGTCTGCATGATCATGTTGATGCGAGCACCCAAACCGATGGCCTCGGCCAAGTGGATGGCGTCGATGATGTAGAACTTGGCCTTCTTTCCGCTCAGATCCTTCTGGACTTGGGCGGGCAGTTGTTTCCACACCTGATCCTTGTTGAAGGTGGTGGTGAGGAGGAAGGTGCCGCCGGTTTCGAGGTTGCCCACCATGTCGTACTTGTCGAGGAAGGTGAAGTTGTGGCAGGCCACGAAGTTCGCCTTGTTGATGAGGTACGGCGCCACGATCTTGTTCTTGCCGAAGCGCAGGTGGCTGGTGGTGATGGAACCGGACTTCTTGGAGTCGTAAACGAAGTAGCCTTGGGCGGAATTGTCGGTCTCGGTGCCGATGATCTTGATGGTGTTCTTGTTGGCGCCAACGGTGCCGTCCGCACCGAGGCCGAAGAACATGGCGCGGGTGACGTCTTTGCCCTCGGTGTCGAAGGAGGCGTTGTATTTGAGGCTGGTGCGGGCGACGTCGTCGTCCGGGCCAACGCAGAAGTGGTTTTTCGCCTTCTTGGTCGTCATGTTGTCGAAGACCGCCTTGGCCATGGCCGGCGTAAACTCTGCCGAGCCCAAGCCGTAGCGGCCACCCAGGATGATCGGCGCCTTCTTCATGGTGCCAGCCTGGACCGCTTCACTGATCGCGGTGATGATGTCCTGGTACAGTGGTTCGCCGGCAGATCCCGGTTCCTTGGTGCGGTCGAGCACGGTGATGCGCTTGACCTTCTTGGGCAGGGCCTTGACCATGGCGGCGGCATCAAAGGGGCGGAAGAGGCGGACTACAACCAGGCCGAGCTTCTTGCCCTTCTTGGCCAAGTGTTCGATGGTGGCGCGGACGGTCTCGGCGCCGGAACCCATCATCACAATGACGTCCTCGGCATCGGTCGCGCCGTAGTAGTCGAAGAGGTGGTACTTGCGGCCGGTGAGTTTGCCGAACTTGTTCATAGCCTTCTGGACGATGGCCGGAGTCGTCTGATAGAACTTGTTCACGGTCTCGCGGCCGGTGAAATAGACGTCCGGATTCTGGGCGGTGCCCCGCATCATGGGCCGGTCCGGAGAGAGGCCGCGTTCGCGGTGGGCGACGACCAGTTCCTCGTCGATCATGGCGCGCATATCGTCGAAGGTGAGCTGCTCGATTTTCTGTATCTCGTGGGAGGTCCGGAAGCCGTCGAAGAAGTGCATGAAAGGGATGCGGCTCTGCAACGCGGCTTGGGTGGAGATAAGCGCCATGTCCTGGCATTCCTGGACGTTCTGGGAGCAGAGCATGCCCCAGCCGGTCTGGCGGGCGGCCATGACGTCACCGTGGTCGCCGAAGATGGAGAGACCCTGGCAGGCCAGCGAGCGGGCGGTGACGTGGAAAACGGTAGGGGTCAACTCGCCGGCCAGCTTGTACATATTGGGGATCATCAGGAGGAGGCCCTGGGAGGCGGTGAAGGTGGTGCAGAGCGCGCCGGTGGTGAGACTGCCGTGCAGCGCCCCCGCTACGCCGCCTTCGGACTGCATCTGGGTGACAACTGGGATGGAACCCCAGATGTTCTCCTGTTTGGCGGTGGCCTTGGTGTCAGCCTCGGCTGCCATGGGCGACGAGGGGGTGATGGGGTAGATCGTGATGATCTCGCTGGTGGCATAAGCGACGTGGGTACAGGCCTGGTTGCCGTCGATGGTGACCATCTTGCGGGCCATGATGCTCTCCTTCCTCAGATAAGGGTTGAAAGAAAAACGGGTTTATACCGTGAAATTATTGCAGGCAAAAAGGAGGCTGGTCGAGCCCCGATTTGCCCGGACATGCGCAAGATACCACCGGGTATGATGCCCGGTGGGTCCGTCGAACTTAATAACCTAAACTAATTTGTACTCAAATTCCACCATTTATTTTGCACGTTTTGGCGATTGCTTGGTTTTGAAAATCAGTTCAGGGGGAGTGAGCAGGACTTTGGTATCGGCCGGCACCGAGCTGGTGAGCCAGACGTTGCCGCCCACCACCGAGCGGGCGCCGATGACGGTGTCGCCACCGAGAATGGTGGAGCCGGCGTAGACGGTGACATCGTCCTCCAGCGTGGGGTGGCGTTTGCTCTGGCGGTCGAGGTTGCCGGCCTCGTCGCGTTTGAAGGCCAAGGCGCCCAAGGTGACGCCCTGGTAGAGTTTGACCCGGTCGCCGATTTCGGCGGTCTGGCCGATTACCACACCAGTACCATGGTCGATGAAAAAGGAGTGGCCGATCTTGGCGCCGGGGTGGATGTCGATGCCGGTGATGGTGTGGGCCTGTTCGGTCATGATACGGGGTAGTATCGGCACTTCAAGCTGGTAGAGTTCGTGCGCCACGCGGTAGACCATGATGGCATGGATGCCGGGGTAGCTGAAGATGATCTCGTCGAAGCTGCCGGCGGCCGGGTCGCCGAGAAAGGCGGCCTGGACGTCAGTGGCCAGCACCGCGCGCAGCCCTGGCAGGGTTTCGAGGAAGGCGTAGGCCTTGGCCTTGCCCGCCTCGTCGCAGTGCTGGCAGGTCTGGCGGTGGCGCAGGCATTCGTGGCGGATGCTGTGGGTGATCTCGCTCGCCAGCCGATCGAAGAGGCCGGAGATTTCGAGGCCGATGCGGTATTTGAGGTTGACCCGGTCAAGGCCCTGGGTGCGGAAATAGCCGGGGAAGAGGATGTCGCGGCAGGTATCAAGGAGTTCGATCACATGCTGGCGGCTGGGCAACGGCTCGGCCTCCACGTGTTCGAAACAGGCCTGGTCGAAGCAGGTGGCCACCACCTCATCGACGACTTCTGGTAGCCTGGCGCGGAAATCGATCCGCCCATCTTCCTTGGGGCATGCTTCGTTGGGGGGGGCTTGGGGCAGTTTTTTTACGCGGGCCATGGCAGCACCTCCTGCTGGGGTTCCTTATGGGAACATAGCAATCCAACGGCAGTTGCACAAGAGGGATGGCAAGGGCCCTCAGACGCGGGAAAAGAGGAAGCGGCGGATTTTGGCCGGGGTGAGCAGGAGGCCGGTGAGAGTGGCATCGCCAACTTTCAAGGCCGGTATGGTCCGAATTTTTGCTTCCCGCACCCGGTTCAAATTGGTGGCTACCTCGATGGTTTCGATCTCCAGGTGGGGGAACTGCCGCCGCAACTTTTTTAGTTCGCGGGCCACCAGCAGGCAGCGCGGACAGAGGAGGGTGCGGTAAAATTCGACCTTCAGGGTGTGCGGGGTCATTTTTCCAGAATCGTTTTAATGGCGTGCATCTCGTCCTGCGATGGGATGAAGAACTCCAGGTTGTTGTTCCAGCGGCTAACATAGTGTTGGGTTAGCAGCCCTCGCATGGCGTTTTTGAGCTGGGTGATGGTGGTGTATTCTTGGAGGAAATATTCGCCGTAGCTGTTCTCGGTCATGATTGAGGTACGGAAGTTCTTGGCGTTTTTGACCGGCTCTTTGTAGAAATTGACAATAACCAGCGCCCTTAAAATAGTTTCCCGCTGTACCAGCTTCTCCGGCGCGATTTGCGAGAAGTGAATAATGGGGAAAGTCTTGACCATTGCCTCGGTGAGCTGCTGGATATCGACCAGGTCGATGGGCAGGAAGTTCTTGGTCAGGTGGAGCCGGGTGCGGCTTGAAAGGATACCGTTGACCAATAGCCAGGCCACCAGGTGGATCAGGTCATCCTCGCGACGGATGACCGATTCCACCCTGGTTTTGACGCTGTTGTGATCAAGTTCGCCCTGGAAGGCGAAGTAGGAGAATTTGCCCGCGTGTTTGGTGATGTGGATGGTGATGTCCTCTTGGGCCATCATGTCCCGGGAGATACTCCGGATGTACTCTATTTTGTGCTCTTTTTTTTCATAGAAAGTGAAGAGTTTGCGGCCGAGGATGGAGAGGTCACGCTCGGTGATGGTAAGCTTGGTCTCGGGGCCGAAATTTTTGAAGAACCAGCGCAGCCGCTTGTAGGTTTCCAGCAGGTAGTCGTGGATGGTGGAGCCGAAGGAGATGAGGTCCTTGAAGCGCCAACTGCGGAATTGGAGGAAATGCTCGTGGTTGTCGGGCAGCAGCCCCCAGCCTTCCATCATGGAGGTGGTGGCCCTCAGATGGCTCTTCTGGCCGAACTTGGTCTGCTTCTGCGACTCCATGCCTTCCAGGGTCTTCAGGAAGAGGCATTCGCGGATCAAGCCATCCCGCTTTTTGTCCTTCTGCGACCTGCGGTAGAAGGCGACGATTTCGCGGGATAGCAGCAGATAGGGGTCAATTTCCGCCAAGTCCATGGACTCCTTGGCGTCGGCCAATTTTTCCGGGAAGGTGACCAGGCATTTGACCTTGTCAGAGAAGAGCGGCAGGGTGTTGGTTTGCTGCTGGAGGAGCAGTTCCAGGTAAGCGAATTTGATCACCGACTTGAAGGGGCTGTCTAGCGCCTTGTTCATCTGCCACAGGCAGGCCCCGAAGATTTCGGCCTTGGGGATGTCGGAAAGATAACCGAGATCGACAAACTCATTGGGATTGATAGTATGTTCCCGGGCGAGCGTCAGGACAAAGGCGCGGTATTCGTCCTCGGTGAATCCCGGTGGAATGAGCCACCAGAGTACGGGTTTGCCGGCCACCAGAATGTGGGTTCTGAACAGCTCATCCTTGAGCAGGATTTTGATCGCCGAGCCAGCGGATTCCTCGTCGGCGGTGGAGGATTCGAAGCTGTTTTCCTTGGTCTGATCAATGTCCATGAGGAAAAAGTGGACCTCGGCCCCCCTCTTCAAGGCCCACTGCTCAATGCCCTTGCATTTTTCCCGCAGCATCGCCAGGCGTTCCTTGTCCAGATCCTTGAAGCGGACACTTACCCAGAAGTCACAGTCGGAGAGGGCTGATTGGGCCACGGTGCCGATACTGCCGATGGTCTTGAGGGAGTGAATGGCCGGTGGCGCCGGCTGGGTTGGTTGGGCGTCGGTTCGCATGGCCGACGAGGTGGGGAAATATTTGCGGAAGAGGTCGCCGGGCATCATCTTTTCCGGCTCGTAGCCGTGGATACCGCAGGGGCATTCCTTGTTATCTATGAAACCGGGCAGGTCGGGATAGTTGGAGTGCAGCAGGTAGGGGACGCCCTTGAATAAGATGGCCGCCTTGGTTGGATTGAAGAGGGTCGCCTTGGTGATGCGCTCCTCATTGTACTGGCGGTATCGTTCGATCTTAGTCTTCATCCCACTCTTTTGTAACAGGAAGCAGGGCGCAAGGGCAAGGACTTTAAGGCATTACGGAGCGGCCTCCACCGCGGCGGCAAGCTGGACCGCCTGCCTGGTCAGGGCCACGTCGTGGACCCGGATGATATCAACGCCTTCGCGTACGGCCAGGGCGGCGATGGTGGCGGTAGGGATATCGCGTTCCGTTACCTCAAGGCCGAGGATTTTGCCGATGAAGGCCTTGCGGGAGTGGCCGAGGAGCAGCGGGTAGCCGAGTTCGCGGAAGCGGTGCAGGTGTTTGAGGATGGTGAGGTTGTGGGTAACGCTCTTGCCGAAGCCGATGCCGGGATCGACGATAAGGTTGTGGCGTTGGATGCCGTGGTCTAGTGCCCACGCGGTTCGTTCGGCGAGAAAGGCCAGTATTTCGGCGACCACATCGGTGTAGCGCGGTTCGACCTGCATGTCCTTGGGGGTGCCCAGCATGTGCATGAGGATGACCGGCACCTGGTGCCGGGCCGCCACTTCGGCCATGGTCGGGTCGAAACGCAGGGCGCTGATGTCGTTGATGATGGTGGCGCCGGCCGCGATGGACAGACGGGCCACTTCGGCCTTGGTGGTATCGATGGAGATGGGGATGGTTGGATGTTGTCGCCGTACTGCTTGGATGGCGGGGAGCACCCGGCCGAGTTCAGCGTCGATGCTAACCGGATCGGAGAAAGGGCGGGATGACTCGCCGCCGATGTCGATGAGGTCGGCGCCAGCGGCGATTAGTTCCTGAGTCTGCTGAACCACGGCCTCGGCCGAGGTGAAGCGGCCGCCGTCGGAAAATGAGTCCGGCGTCACGTTCAGGACTCCCATGAGCCTGGGCGGGACGCCGGGAAGGTGCTGCCAGATAGCCTGGGGACTCATCTCCCTTTAGGCGGCCGGTGCGGTCATGGCCGTCGGGTTGCCAGCCTCGGCAATGATGCGTTCGATATCCCCCAGCACCAGGGTCTCTTTTTCCAGCAGAGCCTTGGCCAGCCCTTTGAGGGCGGCGAGATTTTCGGTGAGCAGGGCGGTTACTTCTTCCTTGGCCCCTACCACCAGTTTTTTCACCTCGTCGTCGATGCGTACCGCGGTGGCCTCGGAATAGTCGCGATGTTGGGCGATCTCGCGGCCTAGGAAGATTTGCTCCTCCTTCTTGCCGAAGGTCAAGGGGCCCATCAGCTCGCTCATGCCCCATTCGCAGACCATCTTGCGTGCCATCTCGGTGGCCCGTTCGATGTCGTTGCCGGCGCCGGTGGTGATCTCGTGGAAGACGAGTTCCTCGGCCACCCGGCCACCCAGGAGGATGCGGAGGTTGTTCAGCAGATAGCCGCGTGCATAGGTGTGTTTCTCGTCCATGGGCAGTTGCATGGTCAGACCCAGGGCACGGCCGCGCGGGATGATGGTCACCTTGTGCAGCGGGTCGGCCCCGGGCAGGAGTTTCGCCACCAGGGCATGGCCGGCCTCGTGGTAGGCGGTGATCTCCTTTTCCTTTTCGGTGATGATCATGCTGCGCCGTTCGGTGCCCATCATCACCTTGTCCTTGGCCTGTTCCAGGTGGAGCATGGTCACCTTTTCCGCGTCCTGGCGGGCCGCCAACAAGGCCGCCTCGTTCACCATGTTTTCCAGGTCAGCGCCGGAGAAACCTGGGGTACCGCGGGCGATCACCGCCCAGTCCACGTCTTCGGCGATTTGGGTCTTGTTGCCGTGGACTGCGAGGATTTTTTCGCGGCCCTTGACGTCGGGCACCGGCACCACCACCTGGCGGTCGAAGCGGCCGGGCCGCAGCAGGGCCGGGTCGAGGACATCAGGCCGGTTGGTCGCCGCCACGATGATGACGCCTTCGTTGGCCTCGAAGCCGTCCATCTCAACCAGGAGTTGATTCAGGGTCTGCTCGCGTTCGTCATGGCCGCCACCCAAGCCGGCACCGCGATGGCGGCCTACGGCATCGATTTCGTCGATGAAGATGATGCAGGGGGCGTTCTTCTTGCCCTGGATGAAGAGGTCGCGCACCCTGGAGGCGCCGACACCGACGAACATCTCGACAAAATCGGAACCGCTGATGGAGAAGAATGGTACCCCGGCCTCGCCGGCGATGGCCTTGGCCAGCAGGGTTTTGCCGGTGCCCGGCGGGCCCATGAGCAGCACGCCCTTGGGGATGCGGCCGCCTAGGCGGGTGAATTTCTTCGGATCTTTCAGGAAGTCGATGATCTCGGTGAGTTCCTCTTTGGCCTCGTCGATGCCGGCCACGTCTTCGAAGGTGACCTTGGTCTTGTCTTGGTCAAGGAGTCGGGCCCGGCTCTTGCCGAAGCTCATCGCTTTGCCGCCGCCCACCTGCATCTGCCGCATGAAGAAGATCCAGACGCCAATCAGGAGCAGCATCGGGAACCAGGAAACGAGGATGGTGATATACCACGGCGTCTCTTCCTGGGGTTTCACGCGGATATTGGTGTTGGCCTTGCGGAGTACCTTGATGAGGTCAGGATCGGCTGGGGAGGTCACCTTGAACTCCTTGCCACCAGGCCCATCGCCGGTGATTTCGTTGCCCTGGATGGTGACCTGATTCACCGCGCCAGATTCGACGCTGGTGAGGAAATCGCTGTAGCTCATCTCCACTGTCTGCGGCTGCGGCTTGTTGAAGAGGTTGAAGAGCAGGATCATGGTGAGGCCAATCACCAGCCACATGGAGAGATTTTTGTAAAAGGTGTTCAAGCAAGCCTCCTCAAGCGGTTTGTCGCGTCAGGGTGTTCCTGGTAACATACGTCGTTCCCATCATAAGACAGGTGGGCCGGAATGTCCAGCCGTGCGCCGGTGGTTCAGTGAAAATACTCCTGCACCGACTTGGCCTCGATGGATTCTTCCTGCACCGTGGCAATGGCCCGCATCATCGACTCGGCCCCGGCGATGGTGGTGGTGTAGGGGAGGTGGTAATCAATCGCCGCCCGGCGGATGGTATAGGAATCCTCGGTGGTGCGGGTGCCCATGGAGGTGTTGACGATCCACTGGATCTCTTTGTTCTGGATCTTGTCGAGCACATGGGGCCGGCCTTCGGAGATTTTGAAAACCGGTTCGCAGGCCACTCCGTGTTCCTTGAGGTGGGCCGCGGTGCCGCGGGTGGCGATGAGGGAGAAGCCGAGTTCGATGAGCCTCTTTGCAATGGGTACGATGGCCGGTTTGTCCGGATGGCGCATGCTCAAGAAGACGGTGCCCGAGGTGGGGATGGGCTGGCCCGCCGCTAGCTGCGACTTGGCAAAGGCAAGGCCCACGCATTCGTCCATGCCCATGACCTCACCGGTGGATTTCATCTCCGGCCCCAGCAGGGTATCGACGTTGGCAAAACGGTTGAAGGGGAAGACCGCCTCCTTTACCGCGAAGTGCTTGATCGCCACCTCCTTCGTGAGCCCCAATTCGGCCAGGGTCTTGCCGAGCATTACTTTGGTGGCGAGCTTGGCCAGGGGCACTCCGGTGGCCTTGCTGACAAAAGGCACCGTCCGCGAGGCGCGGGGGTTCACCTCCAGCACGTAGAGGGTGTCCTCCTTCACCGCGAACTGTATGTTCATCAGCCCCTTGACCTTGAGTTCTTTAGCCATGGCGCGGGTGGCGTCCTTGATCTCTTCGAGCATCTCCTTCTGGAGCGTGTGGGGCGGTAGGACGCAGGCGGAGTCGCCGGAGTGGATGCCCGCCTCCTCGATGTGCTGCATGATGCCGCCGATGATGGTGGAAGAGCCGTCGGAGATGGCGTCCACATCCATCTCGATGGCGTCTTTCAGGAACTTGTCGATCAGGATCGGGTGTTCCGGTGAGACGTCGATGGCGGTGTGCATGTAATGGAGCAGATCCTTTTCATTATAGACGATCCGCATGGCGCGGCCGCCGAGTACGTACGAGGGGCGGACTACTACCGGGTAGCCGATCTCCTTGGCGATTGCCAGTGCCTGGTCGATGGCCTTGGCGGTGCCGTTGGCCGGCTGGCGCAACTCTAGTTTCTGTAGGAATTGCTGGAAGCGTTCGCGGTCCTCGGCCCGGTCGATGGAGTCGGGCGAGGTGCCTAGGATGTTCACCCCGGCCTTGGCCAGCGGCACTGCGAGGTTCAATGGGGTTTGGCCACCGAATTGGACGATCACCCCTTCGGGCTGCTCCGTGGCGATGATGTTCAGCACATCCTCGCGGGTCAGTGGCTCGAAGTAGAGGCGATCCGAGGTGTCGTAGTCGGTGGAGACGGTTTCGGGGTTGGAGTTCACCATGATCGACTCGATGCCCAGTTCGCGCAGGGCAAAGGAGGCATGGACGCAGCAGTAGTCGAACTCGATGCCCTGGCCGATGCGGTTGGGGCCGCCACCCAGGATCATGACCTTGCGCTGATTGCTGTGGCGGGATTCGTCCTCCTGCTCGTAGGTCGAGTAGTAGTAGGGGGTGTAGGCCTCGAACTCGGCGGCGCAGGTGTCCACCAGCTTGTAGACCGGCTTCTGGCCAGCCTTCTCCCGCCGCTCCCGGATGTCGTCCTCCGAGGTGCCGGTAAGGTACGCGAGCTGGCGGTCGGAATAGCCGTACTGCTTGACCTGACGGAGAAAATCGCCGGTGAGGCCGGCGAAGCCGGCCCCCTTGATCCGTTCCTCTGTCGCGACGATCTGGCGGAGGTTGTTGAGAAACCACGGGTCGATGCTGGTAAGGGTGAAGATTTTCTCGACGCTCATCCCCCGGCGCAGCGCCTCGTAGAGATGGAATACCCGCCTGGAGTTCGGCTTCCTGAGAGCGTTTTCCAGATCCGGGTTGTCCATGTCGGCAAAGGCATTGAATTTGGCGGCGGCGCCGAAGCCACTCACCCCGATTTCCAAGCTTCGCATGCCCTTCTGGAACGCCTCCTTGAAGGTGCGGCCAATGGCCATGGTCTCGCCTACCGACTTCATGGCGGTGGTGAGCACGTCTTCCGCCTCGGGGAATTTCTCGAAGGTGAAGCGGGGGATTTTCACCACACAGTAGTCGATGGTGGGTTCGAAGGCCGCGTAGGTCTCGCGGGTGATGTCGTTTTTGATCTCATCCAGGGTATAGCCCACCGCGAGCTTGGCCGCGATTTTGGCAATCGGGAAGCCGGTGGCCTTGGAGGCGAGGGCCGAGCTGCGGGAGACGCGGGGGTTCATCTCGATGACCATCAGCTCGCCGTCCGCCGGGTTCACGGCGAACTGGACGTTGGAGCCGCCGGTCTCGACGCCGATCTCCCGGATGATGGCGATGGCCGCGTCGCGCATCTGCTGGTATTCGACATCGGTCAGGGTCTGGGCTGGGGCTACGGTGATGGAATCGCCGGTATGGACCCCCATGGCGTCGATATTCTCGATGGAGCAGATGATTACCACGTTGTCCGCCTTGTCGCGCACTACCTCCAGCTCATATTCCTTCCAGCCAAGCAGGCTCCGCTCCAGCATGACCTCGGAGTTCATGGAAAGATCGAGGCCAGCGGTGCAGAGCTCGACCAGTTCTTGGGCGTTGTAGGCGATGCCGCCGCCGGTGCCGCCCAAGGTGAAGCTGGGGCGGACGATGATCGGGTAGCCGATCCGCTCGCCGGCGGGCTTCACCTCTTCGATGGTGTGGACAATGGTGCTCTCCGGCACCTTGAGGCCGATCTTCTTCATGGCCGCGCGGAAGGGGTCGCGGCCCTCCGCCTTCTTGATCACCGGGATGTCGGCGCCCAAGAGTTCCACGCCGTATTTCTCCAGCACGCCTAACTCCGCCACCTTGATGGCGGTGTTGAGCGCGGTCTGGCCGCCCAGGGTGGGCAGCATGGCATCGGGCCGCTCACGCTCGATTACCTTGGCCACCATCTCCGGGGTGATCGGTTCGATGTAGGTGCGGTCGGCGATCTCCGGGTCGGTCATGATGGTGGCGGGGTTCGAGTTGATGAGCACCACCTCGTAGCCCTCTTCTTTCAGGGCCTTCACCGCCTGGGTGCCGGAATAGTCGAACTCGCAGGCCTGGCTGATGATGATGGGGCCGGAGCCGATGATGAGGATCTTCTTGATGTCGGTGCGTTTCGGCATGGTCGTGATTCCGGTTGTAAGTTGCGCTTACTGCATCATGGCGATGAAGCGGTCGAAGAGATAGATGGCGTCATGCGGTCCGGGCGCGTTTTCCGGGTGGTACTGGACGGAAAAGGCCGGGTGTTTTTTGTGACGGATGCCCTCCACCGAGCCGTCATTGAGGTTGATGTGGGTGAGTTCCACGTCTTCGGGGCTCAGGCTCTTCATGTCCACGCAGAAGCCGTGGTTCTGGGAGGCGATCTCGATTCTGCCGGTGGTGAGGTCCTTCACCGGCTGGTTGATGCCGCGGTGGCCGAATTTGAGCTTGTAGGTGGTGCCACCGTAGGCGAGGCCCAGGAGCTGCTGGCCGAGGCAGATGCCGAAGATTGGCTTCTTGCCAAGGAGCGCCCGAATAGTTTCGATCACGCCAGGGATGCCGGCAGGGTCGCCGGGGCCGTTGGAGAGGAAGACGCCGTCCGGGTTCATGGCCAGGATGGCGTCCGCCTTGGCGGTGCAGGGCACCACCTGGATGGAGCAGCCACGTTCGGCCATGAGGCGGAGTTGGTTGCACTTGAGACCGTAGTCAATGGCCACCACTTTATATTTGCCCGGCGCGGCGGTGGTGAAATTGCTGCCTGTTTTCGGGCCCTCCGCGGTCCAGCCGTAGGGTTCCTTGCAGCTCACTTCGTGGACCAGGTCGCGGCCCACCAGGCCGGGTGAGGCCTTGGCCTTGGCCACCAGCGAGACCGGGTCGAGATCGAGGGTGGAGACGATGCCCTTCATGGCGCCGCCTACCCGGATGTGGCGGGTGAGCGCCCGGGTGTCCACCCCCTCGATGCCGAGTACCCCGTACCTCTTGAGGAAATCGGCCAAGTTCGAGGTAGCGCGGAAGTTGCTCGGGAAGGGGCAGTATTCCTTGACGATGAAGGCCTGCACATGGACGCGGCTTGATTCCATGTCCGCCTCGTTTACGCCATAGTTGCCGATGAGCGGGTAGGTCATGGTCACGATCTGGCCGGTGTAGGAGGGGTCGGTCAGTACCTCCTGGTAGCCGCTCATGCCGGTGTTGAAGACGATCTCGCCGGTGGTCTCCCCCGGCCCGGTAAAGGAAACCCCTTCAAAAATGGTGCCGTCTTCCAGGGCGATCAATGCTTTCATGTGGTCCCTTTCTGCCGTTGAATGGTGAGCATTCATCCGCGGCGCCCTGTGGCGCCGGCGGTAATAATGATGATTTTGTCGAACCTTGTCAACGCGACAGCGGGCCTATGCGGTACTACCATCGACCATGGCTTGGATTAGCAGGGCCTGGCGATGGGCCGCGCCTTGTTGGGCCATGACCGCAGCCCGGGCATTCCGAGCGGCCGTGGCGTAATGCTCCGGGTTCTTCACCCAGGTGAGAATCTGGCTGAAGATCTCGGTTGGTGTAGTCACCGGAAACCCGGCCCCGGCTTCTTCAAGCAGGGCCTTGGCGTCGGCAAAGTCCTTCATGCTCGGCCCATAGAGAACCGGCTTGCCCCAGACCGCGGCTTCGAAGAGGTTGTGGCCGCCGCGTTCCACCAGACTGCCGCCGCAGAAAATATAGTCGGCAGTGGCGTAGAGGCTGGCCAGTTCGCCCATGGTGTCCACCAGAATCACATCGTGGCGGCGGCCTTGGGTGGCCACGGTACTAAGGCGGCCAACTCCCACCCCCTGCGTGCGGAATAACGCCTCGATTTCCGGTAGGCGTTTCAGGTGGCGTGGGGCCACGATCCAAATCAGGCCGGGTATCTTTTCTTTCAGGGTGCGGTAGACCCCGATAAGCTGTGCTTCTTCGCCGCTGTGGGTGCTGCCCGCCACCCAAACCGGCGCTGTGGCCGGCAGTTGCAGGGCCGCTCGGTAGCAGGTGGCCTGATGTCCCGAGGGCTGGGCCGCAGCCAGGTCATATTTGGCATTGCCGGTGATAATGACCCGGTCTCTTGGTGCGCCTAAAGAGCGGAAGCGCTTGGCGTCCGCCGGAGCAATGGCCGCTACTACCGTAAAGCGTTGCAGCGTAACTCCGGTCAAGCCGCGCACTAGAGCATAGCGCCGCTGGGAGCGTTCGCTTAGGCGGCCGTTAAGCAAGACCAGCTTGCAACCGTTGGTCTCGGCTTGCCGCAAAAAGGCCGGCCATAGTTCAGTTTCCAGGCAGACATAAAGGTCTGGCCGAATGGTCTTGAGCGCCCTGGTTGCGATGCAAGCGAGATCAAGGGGCGCGTAGATGCAATGCGCGGTGTTACCCAGTTGCTGGCGGGCAACCTGATTGCCCTGCCGAGTCATGGTGGAGACGATCAGCGCCGCGTTGGGCAGCAGTTGCTTGATTTCCCCGATCAGGGCGCGGGCAACCTGTACCTCGCCCACCGAGGCGGCGTGTAGCCAGATACGCGGCGAGCCGCCCCCTGGCAGTCGATCCGGATTATGTAGTCCGAGCCGCTGGCGCAGTTCCTCCCGGCGTCTTCCCGAGAGATATGATGGTAAAAAAAAAGGGACCGCGGCGAAGAGGAGAAACCAACCAATGAGCTGATAAAGTAGGTAACTCAATGACGTGACTACCTTTTTCATGGGTGCCGCCCAGGCCCCGCGCTCAGGCAAAAATCACGCTATTAAACAAACTTCTCCCGTTCTCGTCAACAGGAAATCGGGGTAATTGGGGGAAAGCCGTGAGGGGGTGGGGAGGGCGTATGGCGGAAATGTCTGGTTGAGACGAGCGTCGGACGCTTCCCCGATGTAGCCTTATTCCCAAACTCCGGCGATTTTTGCCTTGCAGGCCGGGCAGTGGCCGTGCTCCAGGCGGTTGGCCAGGATGGAGAAGCCGCTTCGCTCGATCACTGTCTTGCCGCACTGGGGGCAGTAAGTGTTCTCGCCGGCCATGTCCGGCACGTTTCCCACGTACACATATTTGAGTCCGGCAGCGAGGCCGATTTCCCGAGCCCGGCGCAGGGTTTCGTGCGGGGTGGGTGGCCGGTCGGTCATCTCGTAGGTGGGCCAGAAGCGGGTCACATGCCACGGCATCTCCGGTGAAATCCCATGGATGAAGTGGGCAATGTCCGTGAGTTCTGCGTCCGAATCGTTCCAGCCGGGGATGATGAGGGTGGTCACCTCCACCCACACCCCGAGCTGGTGCATGAGGGTGATGGTGTCCAGTACCGGCTGGAGGCGGGCGCCGCATACCTCTTTGTAAAATTTGTCGGTGAAGGCCTTGAGGTCGATGTTGTTGGCCGTAAGTATCGGCGCGAGTTCGTGGGTTGCCTCCGGCCCGGTGTAGCCGTTTGAGACAAAGATGTTCTTGATCCTTTGTGCGTGGGCACGGGTGGCGCAGTCGTAGGCGAATTCGTAGAAGATGGTGGGTTCCACGTAGGTGTAGCTGATGCTTTTTGAGCCGCTCTGCTGCGCCGCCCCCACCACCTCGTCCGCGGATCGCATCGTGCCGGGGACGTCGCCGCCGTAGAGGCGCGGGTATTGGGAGATCTCGTAGTTCTGGCAGTGCTTGCAGCGGAAGTTGCAGCCCACCGTGGCAATCGAGTAGGAAAGCGAACCGGGCAGCAGGTGGAAGATTGGCTTTTTTTCAATAGGGTCGATATTCTCGCTGATCAGCCGGCCGTAGTTGAGAGAGTAAAAGGTGCCACCGCGATTTTCCCGCACCTGGCAGAGGCCGCGTTTGCCTTCGCCAATTATGCATTTGTGGGCGCAGAGGTAACAACGCACCTGTTGTTTGGCTGCATCGTGAGTCTGATAAAAGAAGCGGGCTTCTTGCATGGCGCAACTCGCGGGCAAAATGACGGAAGAGGGACTCTGTGCATCTTCATTATATAGGGGCGATATTCCCTGTGCAACGTCTTGGTGGCATACATGGCGGCAATGGCGGTGGCCATCGCTACGGCGGCGGCGAGCCAGAGGTGAATGGCGAGCAGTTGGCAGCACGCCACCCCGATGCGGGCCGAGATTAGATGGCCGCCGATCAGGTTGCGGGGTTGGGCCAGCTGGCTTTTGATGGCGCCGTAGATGAGCACCGCCGAGGCGCGTCAAGGGGCCCGACAATGAGCATGATGTCGTTGTCGCCCACGACATTATAGTGGAGGTGGCCAACCGCGACCCCGGGAGATAACCCGCCCACTGGCTGGCTATCTCCCGGCCACTCAAGGTTTTGCCTAGTGGACGTCGATGTGGGTGATACCCTTTTGGGCCTCTTCGGTTTTAGGCAGCGTGACCTTTAGCACCCCGTCCTCATAGGCGGCCTCAATCTTGTCGGGCTGCACCTCGGCCGGTAGGCGTATCGTGCGGTAGAAAGAGCCGTAGGCCCGTTCTACGCGATGGAACCTCTTGTCCTTCACCTCCTTTTCCTGGCGTTTTTCGCCCTTGATGAGCAAGGTGTCGCCTTCCAGGGAGATGTCGATGTCCTTTTTGTCAAGCCCCGGCAGTTCCGCCTTGATTTCGATAGCAGTCTCCGTTTCGGCGAGGTCAAGACGCGGCGTCCATTCCCTGGTCAGGTCGGGAATAAATTCACCCTCCGGGAAGGTATCCCATAAGCGTCTTACCACGTCTTCCATCTCCTTGAACAAACTCGGAACCTCGTGACGCCGTTTGATGGGGAGAAGATCCAACATGGTGTCCACCTCCTTTCTGTGTGAACGGTTGATTTTGTTCACTTTTATGGCCTGGTTAATTAAAACCATAAGACCGCCTTGGGTGATGTCAAGGCGGCTGGATTGCGGCTACGGGAGAGGGATGCGGTGGTTTATCGGGTTGAGGGGGGAGAGAAATCGGTGGTTGGGGGCTGGCAATCGCCGCTGCATCCGCAACCAGCTGCGGGGCCGCCAGGGCTGCCGGGGGAGAACAGCCGTCGAAGCCAGCGGCCAAGCATCCGCCCCAGTGGCTTGGCGGAAATGAGCAGTACAACGAGGGCTCCGGCCAGCTCTATTTCGAAAGGCAGCAATTCCGCCGCCCGCCCCATGGCTGCCGAGGCGGATATGCCCAGTTGGGTATAGACCGCATCGAGCAGCAGGCCGCAGATAACGCTGGTGGTGGCTATTGCGGCGAGATAGAGGGCTGTGGCCCGTTTGCCGATGAGGCTGCCCAGTACGGTGAGCGCGGCCAGGTTGGTGGCCGGCCCGGCGAGCATGAAAACCAGCGCGGCGCCGGGGCTTACGCCTTTGAGGATTAGGGCGGCCGCAATCGGGGTAGAGGCGCTGGCGCAGATGTAGAGGGGGATGCCGAATATTACCATGAAGAGCATGGCCGGCAGTCCGCCGCCCAGATAACCGTGGATGAAATCGTCGGGCACCAGGGCATTGATGAAGCCGGCCAGGAGCAGGCCGGTAAAAAACCAGGGAGCAAGGTCGCCCCACAGTTCGACAAAGGCGTAGTGCAGCCCGGCCATCAATCTTCCGCCTGGTTGGTGGTGGCGGGCGGGTTCCGTTGGCGGGCAATCAGTGCCGTCGCAGCAGCCATCCACATTGCAAGGTAAGGCCGCGTTAATCAGGGTTGGTTCCGGGGCCTTGCGCAGATTTTCGGCCACCCCGGCCACCATGGCGGTGGCAAAGGCGGCCAGTGGCCGGGCCACGGTCATGATTGGATCAAGCAGGGCATAGGTGATGCCGATGGAGTCCACCCCGGATTCCGGCGTGGCAATGAGGAAGGCTACGGTGGCGCCGTTGTTGGCCCCCTGTTTTTTCAGGGTGGCGGCGGCAGGCAGCACCCCGCACGAACATAGCGGCATCGGCACCCCGAAGAGCGCGGCCTTTACCACCGGGAGAAAGCGGCCTTGGCCGAGATGACGGGCAACATAAGCTGGGGAGAGAAATACCTTGAGCATGCCGCCGGCCATGATGCCGAACAAGACGTAAATACCGGCTTCCAGAAGGAGCCGCCACGATTCCATCATGACTAGGCCGAGAAATCCCATTTGCATTCCTTGAATTATCGTGGCTGGTTGCTGCTATTCCCGTCCGTGGGCCAGCGCCACCTGAAGAAGTTGCTCGATGTGTTCGTCGTTTAGGCGGTAATAGAGGACCACGCCGTCGCGGCGATTGCTGACCAGTCGCAGGGTGCGGAGCAGGCGGAGTTGGTGGCTGACCGCCGATTCGCTGACCTGAAGGAGAGCCGCCAGATCGCAGACGCACATCTCACCCTGGCGCAAGGCCCAGAGGATGCGCAATCGGTTGCCGTCGGCAACGGCTTTGAATAGCTCGGTCATGCGGCTGGTTTCGCTGGCCGTGAGGGCATCCCTTTGGGCCACCTTGATTCGATCTTCGTGGATAACGCGGCAATTGCAAAAATCTTCCATGGAATTGAATGGCGAGTTTGAATATATGAGCATTTTTTCAGATAATACTGTCTAAACAACACCACGTCAATCAGGAAAAAGATTAATGCTTTGGTCGGAGGGGAAAGGGAGGACAAAAAAACGGGGAGCAGGTTGCCCTGCTCCCCGTTGGTACAACGTCGTGTGGGAAACTTACTTCGCCGGGGCAGCCGGAGCGGCCGGAGCAGCAGCGTCAGCAGCCGGGGCAGCCGGGGCAGCAGCGTCAGCAGCCGGGGCAGCCGGAGCGGCCGGAGCAGCAGCCTGCTCAGCAGCCGGAGCGGCCGGAGCAGCGGTCTCGGCATTCTGCTTGCAAGCAACCAGGCCGGTTACCATGAGGCCCATGAGGGCGAGGGCTACAACTTTGTTCAGTTTCATAGTCGTTCTCTCTCTTTGTTGTTGGTTATTGGGACTGGCCTTTGTTTAGCCCTATGCTAAAGGCCGTACTTCATTCGGTTGGTTTGGCGGCAACCCCTGCCCTGGCAGGAAATTTATCCCCGCAAAACACTTGATGATGCCCATAGATAATATTGCGGCGCGGCAATGTAAAGAGAAAATTTATTTTCCGGCTGAAAAAATTTCCCGTGGTTGCGACTCTGGGGGAGTGCTTGTTGCCGATTGGCCAGCGGCGCGGGGAGCCAGACTGGCATGGCCGCGAATCGGCTGGATTTTGCCGGAGGTTTCAGGTACGGTAGCCAACAGGCGGGGTGATGGCGGCCAAGCAGTGATGTGCGGGCAGGTGGTTTTATTGTTGGGGTCGATGAGATGGTAGAGCATAATGGCATCGAGACAGCGGGATGGGAGGCTGCCTTTCTCCGGCAGAGCCACGATGCCGCGGTGGGGCGGCTCTTCCGTGGCCTGACCCATAATCTGAATGGCGCGCTCCAGGTCTTTTCCCTGCAGACCGATTTACTCATCATGGCCACAGGCCAGGCCGACACCATCCTGCAACAGTTACTGGCCGCTGATCTTGCCCCTGAGTCGAAGGCGTTGGCGCAAAAACTTGCCGATATCCTGCTACGCCGGGCCGAGGCCTTGCGCCAGATGCAGGAAAAGGTCCGGAGCTGCGAACAGGTAGCGCAGCGCACCGTGGTACTGCCAGATTTTTTTCAGGTGGTGGGCCAGGGACCCTATACCATGAACAACGTTATCCGAACCGAGGTGGAGTTCCTCTGCGCGGATTCTTTTTTCAAACACAAGGCAGTGAGGGAACTCCAGTTGGCCGCCGACCTTCCACCGCTCCGCAAGGGGCATGCCGCCATCCACCAGATGCTTTCCTTCCTCCTGGAGAACAGTCTCGCCGCCGTGCGGGGCAATGATCAACCCCGGGTCTTGGTGCGTTCCTCCTTGGCCGACGACCTTGTCACCGTTATGGTGGAGGACAATGGCCCTGGCGTGGCCGTGGCTGAGCGGGAGCGGATCTTTGCGCCGTTTTACTCAACCTGGCCAGATCATCTTGGCCTGGGGCTCTATCTGGCCCGCAAGCTGGCAAATGGGCTGCGGGGGACTCTCGTTTGCGAGTCCGGCCCCGATGGCGCCGCCTTCCGCCTTACCCTGCCCGCAGCCTGAACCGATGACTCCCGCAACCGATCAGCCGAGGCGGTCCGGTACCCTTTATGTAGTGGCCACTCCCATCGGCAACCTGGAGGACATTACCCTGAGGGCCCTGCGCATCTTCAAGGACGTAGCCCTGATCGCCTCGGAGGACACCCGCCACACCCGCAAGTTACTCACCCACTACGACATCCACACCCGGCTGGTCAGCTATTTCAAGGGGCAGGAGGCGCGCAAGGCCGAGGGCATTATCGCTGCCCTGCTGGATGGCCAGGATGTGGCCCTGGTCTCCGATGCCGGCACTCCGGCCATTGCCGATCCCGGCACCATTTTGGTCCAGAAGGCCAGAGAACATGGCATCAGCGTGGTACCGGTGCCCGGCCCCTCGGCCCTGGCCGCTGCCATTTCCATTGCTGGATTCGAGGGCCCGGTGCTCTTTGCCGGTTTCCTGCCGGCCAAGGCGAGCCAGCGCCGCGCCCTGTTCGAATCCTTGGCCAGTCAGCACCTACTGTTTTATGAGGCGCCTCATCGGGTCATTGCCACCCTCACGGACTGCCTGGCAGTGTTGGGCGACCGCCGAATTTTTCTGGGTCGCGAATTGACCAAGCTGCACGAGGAATCGTTGGTCGGTGGTCTGGGCGAGATATTGGCCGACCTTTCCGGCCGTCCGGCGGTGAAGGGCGAGTTTGTCGTCTTGATCGAGGGCGGTGGGAAGCCGGCGCCGGCTGTGGATGTGGTGGTTGAAAAGTTGCGCCGGCACCGGGAGCAGGGCGATTCCCTCAAAAGCGCGGTCGCGGAGGTTATGGCCGAACTCAAACTGCCGCGCTCTGCGGTTTACCATCAGGCATTGCATATCTGGGGCAAGACCGGTCGGGCAACGTGATTTTGCTTGAGAAGCGCGGCAAAATACGATATTTTACACTCTTTTTATCGGCCCCTTGAAGTCAGGGCAGCGGGGCATTTGCCCGGTCCGGTATCTATGGAGGTGCTGCCGTGAAAGAGGTTCAGGACTTTTATTTCAAGAAGGCCAAGAAGGAAGGCTATCCGGCCCGCTCGGTCTATAAGCTCGAAGAGGCGCAGCAGAAGTACCATCTGCTCCACAAGGGCGACGCGGTGCTCGACCTCGGCTGTCAGCCCGGCAGTTGGTCGCTCTATGCGGCCAAGGTGGTAGGCCCGGCCGGTGTGGTGGTGGGGGTCGATATCCAGACCGGCAATGATTTTAAGTTGCGGGCCGGCAGCGCGCCGATTCATTTTTTTCATGACAACGCCTTTACCGACGAGACCGAGGCGCGGATCAGGGCGGTGCGGGAGCGCTTTCAGGTGGTGTTGAGCGACATGGCGCCGCGTACCAGCGGCAATCGTTGGACCGACCAGCAGCTCTCCCTGCGGCTGGCAAGGCGGGTGGTGGAGCTGGCCCGGAAGTTTCTTGCGCCAGGCGGTAATTTTTATTGCAAGGTCTTTGAGGGCGAGGATTTCAAGGAGTTGGTCGATGAACTCCGGCCGCTGTGCGGGCAGGTCAAGGTCGTCAAGCCGAAGAGTTCGCGGAGCGAGAGCCGGGAGGTCTTTCTGCTCGGGTTGGCCTATAAGGCAATGAATAATGAATAATGAAGAATGCAAAACGATGGCACTGCATTTTTCCATTTTTCATTCTTAATTCTTAATTGTTTCTCAGAGGTTACGATTATGTCCGGACATTCCAAATGGGCGAACATCAAGCGCCGCAAGGGCGCGGTGGATGCCAAGCGCGGCAAGATTTTCACCAAGATTATCAAGGAGATTATGGTGGCGGCGCGTCTCGGCGGCGGTGATATCAACGGCAATTCGCGGCTCAGGTCGGCCGTGATGGCGGCCAAGGATGAGAACATGCCCAAGGATAACATCGAACGCGCCATCAAGAAGGGTACCGGTGACCTCGACGGCGTCTCCTATGAGGAGATTGTCTACGAGGGTTACGGACCCGGCGGGGTAGCGGTGATGGTCGAGTGCATGACCGACAACCGGGTGCGCACCGTGGCCGACGTGCGCCACTTTTTCAGTAAATCCGGCGGTAACCTGGGCGAGTCCAACTGCGTTTCCTGGATGTTCGACAAAAAGGGTTCGATCGTCATCGACAGTGCTGCCATCTCCGAGGATAACCTGATGGAGATCGCCATCGAGGCCGGGGCCGAGGATGTGGTGACCGAGGACAACACCTTTCAGGTGCTGACCGCGCCCGACGACTTTACCGCGGTGTGCGAGGCGCTGGAAGCCAAGGGGGTCAAGCATGTCGAGGCCGGCATCACCATGATCCCCAAGAATGTGGCGGAGGTGAACGACGAGAAGGTGGCGAGCCAGCTCATGAAGCTCATCGAGAATCTGGAGGACAATGACGACGTCCAGAAGGTGCACGCCAACTTCGATATCCCCGACGCCATCATGGAGGCCATTTCATAAGCGTTACGGCTGCGCGTCATAGGCCGGCCGGTGGGGTCTCCCGCCGCCTGCTCGGTATCGACCCTGGTTCGCGGGTGACCGGTTACGGGGTCATCGACCAGCGCGGCAATGAGCTTTTTTTTGTGGCCTGCGGCGTGGTCCGCACCACCCCGGCCAAACCCTTCCCCGAACGGCTCCAGGAACTTTATGGCGGCATCAGCGAGGTGATCGCCAACCATCAGCCGCACCACGCGGCGGTGGAGGATATCTTCACCGCGGTCAATCCCCGCTCCGCCTTGAAGCTCGGCCACGCCCGCGGGGTGCTTATCCTCGCCATCATGCAGGCGGGACTCGCGGTGGCCGAGTTTACCCCCATGATGGTCAAGCAGGCCGTGGCCGGCTACGGCAAGGCGCCCAAGGAGCAGGTACAGCAGATGGTCCGGTCGCTTCTCCACCTTTCGGCCACCCCTTCCCAGGATGCGGCCGATGCCCTGGCCGTGGCTATCTGTCTTGCCAACCATGTCGGGGTTCTCTCGCGCAAACCGTGAGTCATTCCCCCAAGTTGTCCTTTGAACCGCGCTGCTTTTCGGGTATGCTGGTTCCCATATGATCGCACGCTTACGAGGAGAACTGCTGGACCGCACGCCTGAGACCTTGGTGGTCGACGTGAACGGGGTGGGCTACGAGGTTCATTTTCCCGAGGCGCACCACCATCGGTTGCCGCGGCTCGGCGAGGAGGTGGTGCTTCAGATTCATACCGTGGTGCGCGAGGATGCCATCAGCCTCTACGGTTTCCTCGACGCGGCGGAAAAAGATCTTTTCCTCCTGCTGATGGGGGTCTCGGGGGTGGGGCCAAAACTGGCGCGCAATGTTCTTTCCGCAGCCACCCCGGCCGATATCAGCCGGGCCATCGCGGCCGGCGACGTGGGGCGGCTCAAGCAACTGCCCGGCGTGGGCAAAAAGACCGCGGAACGGCTCTGTCTTGAATTGAAGGACAAGGTCGAATTCATTCCTTTGGGTATCTCTTCGCCCGTACCGGTGACTTCTGCGCCCGAGGTGTTCAGCGACCAGCCTTCGCGGGATGCCCTTTCTGCCCTGATGAATCTCGGCTATCCGGCGGCCCGTGCCCGTCAGGTGTTGGAGCAGGTGCGCCAGCAGATAGGCGAGGAGGCGTATGGCGCCCTGGCTCTTGAAGAACTGCTGCGCGCTGCCTTGAGGGGGCTCGCGTGAATCAGGAAGAGCGCATCGTCAGTTCGAAGGTGGCGCCGGAGGACCATTTCGATTCCGATCTGCGGCCCAAATATCTGGCTCAGTATATTGGCCAGGAGGGGCTCAAGGAGAACCTCGGCATCGCCATCGCCGCAGCCAAGCAGCGTGGCGAGGCCCTCGATCATCTGCTCTTCCACGGCTTTCCCGGCCTGGGCAAGACCACCCTTGCCTATGTTATCGCCAACGAAATGGGCGCCAACATCCGGGTCACCTCGGGGCCGGTCATCGAGCGGCCCGGCGATCTCGCCGCCATCCTCACCAGCCTCCAGGAAGGCGATGTCCTTTTCATCGACGAGATCCACCGCCTGAATCACGTGGTGGAAGAGATTCTTTACCCGGCCATGGAGGATTACCAACTTGATCTGGTCATCGGCCAAGGTCCGGGTGCCCGCAGCGTCAAGATGGCCTTGCCGCGTTTTACCCTGGTGGGGGCCACCACCCGCACCGGCCTCCTTACCCCGCCGCTGCGCGATCGCTTCGGCATGGCCCTGCGTCTCGATTTTTACACCCCTGACGAACTGGTGGCCATTGTCAAACGCTCGGCCGGGCTCCTCGGTGTCAAGCTTGATGCCGCCGGGGCCATTGAGATCGGCCGCCGTTCCCGCGGCACCCCCCGTATCGCCAACCGGTTGCTTAAAAGATTGCGGGACTATGCGGAGGTGAAGGGCGGCGGCACCATCACCGCCAAGGTGGCGGACGCGGCTCTCTCCATGCTGGGGGTCGATCACATGGGGCTCGACGACATGGACCGCCGTATCATCCTTGCTACCATCGACAAGTTCCAGGGCGGACCCATCGGGGTGGAGACCTTGGCCACCATGGTCTGCGAGGAAAAGAACACCCTGGAGGATGTCTACGAGCCCTTTCTCATTCAGGTTGGTTTCCTGATCCGTACCCCGCGCGGCCGCATGGCCACACCGGCGGCATATGAACATTTTGGCCGAACCCTGCCGCGGCGATTTCCTGCGGCAAGCGATCAGGATAATCTGCTCTTTTAGCTTCACCTCGGGAGGTTGACGGGCGCGCGTTGCTCGTCTAGACTGACATCGGATCGCCTATGACCAAGAGCAAACTTACAGTCCGTGACATTAGCGCCATGAAGGAGAAAGGTGAGAAGATCACCATGCTCACTGCCTATGATGCGCGTTTTGCCAGCCTGGTTGACGAGGCGGGCATCGATATGGTGCTGGTTGGCGACTCGCTGGGCATGGTGGTGCTGGGCTACGAATCTACGGTGCCGGTCACCATGGATGAGATGATCCACCACGCCAAGGCGGCCCAAAAGGGCGTGCGGCGGGCGGTCCTGGTGGGCGACATGCCTTTCCTCTCCTACCAGGTGGCCCAGCGCGAGGCCATTCTCAATGCCGGCCGTTTCCTGAAAGAGGCGGGCTGCGATGCGGTGAAGCTCGAAGGCGGCGCCGAGGTGGGTGGTACCGTGGCGGCCATTGCCAAGGCCGGCATCCCGGTCGTGGGCCACATCGGACTCACCCCGCAGACCGCGGGCCAACTCGGTGGGTACAAGGTGCAGGGCCAGGAATTGGAATCGGCCAGGAAGATGCTCAGCGACGCCAAGGCGTTGGAGACGGCAGGCGCCTTTGCCCTGGTGCTGGAGTGCATCCCGGATCGGTTGGCCGCCGCGATCACCGAGGCGATTACCATCCCCACCATCGGTATTGGCGCCGGACCCCATTGCGACGGCCAGGTGTTGGTGACCCACGACCTGGTCGGCATGTTCGAAAAGTTCGTGCCGCGTTTTGTAAAGCAGTATGCCAACCTTGCCCCGCAGATCAAGGAGGCGATCGGCGCCTTCCGTGACGAGGTGCGGAGCGGGGCCTATCCGGATGCAGCGCATAGTTTCCCCATGCAGGACGAGGTGGTAGCGCGCCTGCGGGATGAGTCATGATCGCCGGGATGCACGGCGGCACAAGCAGGCAGGTGGTCAGGGACGTATGGATATAGCAACTATCATCGGGGTGCTTTCCGGTTCTGTCATTCTTTTTGCCGCCATCTTCCTCGGCGGCAAGGTGGTCCTTTTCCTTAATCTGCCTTCGGTACTCATTGTCGGTGGCGGCGTTATTGCCACGGCCTTTATCCGTTTCAGCATGGCCGAGGTAGTCGGCTCCATGAAGGTAGCGGCCAATGCCTTTTTCGTCCGGCCGAGCGTGCCCCAGGAGACCATCCGCGAGATCGTCGGCCTGGCCCACGTGGCGCGTAAGAACGGGCTTATTGTGTTGGAACAGCAGGTCATCCGCGACCCCTTTCTCAAGCGGGCGATCATGTTCTGTGTCGATGGTCACGAGGCGGAGTTTATCGAAGAGGTGCTGAAAAGGGATGTGAGCCTTACCTTGGAGCGTCACGAGGTGGGGCAGAATGTTTTTCGCGGCATGGGTGAATCCGCCCCGGCCTTCGGCATGATCGGCACTCTCGTCGGTCTGGTGCAGATGCTGGCCAACATGCGCGACCCGGCGGCTATCGGGCCGGCGATGTCGGTGGCCGTGCTTACTACTTTGTATGGCGTGGTACTGGCCCATCTTTTTTTCATCCCGCTGGCCGACAAGCTCGCGCTGCGGAGCCAGGAGGAAGAGCGCAATCGTCGCCTCATCATCGGCGGGGTGCTGGGTATTTTGAAAGGGTTGAACCCCCGGGTGATGGAAGAGTTCCTGGAGACCTTTCTGCCGCCGAAACAGCGCAGGAACCGGTTGCACAAGGGGGCGGGGAGCGGCGCATGATGATGAGCGACGACGGGTTGAAGAAAAAAGAGCGCAAGGTCAACGGGGCGCCGGCCTGGGTGGTCACCTTTGGCGATATGATGTCGTTGATGCTCTGTTTTTTTATCCTGCTCCTCTCCTTTTCCAACATGGACAAGCCGAGCTTCGAGAGGGTCTCGGGTTCGTTGCGCGAGGCCTTCGGTGCCCAGCGGGAGATCATTGCCTTCGCGCCGCCCATTGGCGAACAGATTGTGGTCACCCGGCCGGAGGAGCCGGTGTTGGCAAGTTTTCGGCAGCAGATGGCCGAGGCCTTCAAGGAGCAGATCGATGCCGGCCAAATTGCCGTGGAGGGGCGCGGCGATCTGGTGACCGTGCGGATGCACGATTCCCTGGCCTTTGACTCGGGCCGAGCCGATCTCAAGGATGGTGGCAAGGCACTGCTCGATAAGTTGGCTGCCTCCCTGGCGCAGACCCAGGCGGTACTTCTGGTTGGCGGTCATACCGACAACGTGCCGTTGCGGGCCGATGCGGCCTTTTCCTCGAATTGGAGCCTGTCGGCGGCGCGGGCGGTGACGGTGGTGGAATATCTGGCCAGCCATCACCAGTTGCCGGCCTATCGCCTTTCCGCCGCAGGTTATGCCGACGGTGAACCGGTGGCCAGCAATGCCACGGAAGAGGGGCGGGCGCAGAATCGCCGGGTCGAGTTCCGGGTCACCACCCGCCAAGGCGCGCAGAATCGTTGAGGGAAAGATGCCAAACAACTTTCAGGCAGGATGAGGCGCAGATGACAGCGGAAACGAACCGGCGCGCGTCGGTACGGATATCGGATCGAGTGCTGCTTGCGGCCAGGCGGGTAGCGAAAGAGCGCTACCAGGCGGTGGCCGCTGATTATGAACACGGCATCTCGCTTTACAATCAGGGGGGGTTGGCCGACATCCAGATGTATGTCGGCGCCGAGGGTGCCTTGAGTCGGCTCAGGGAGCGCGATGCCGATCTGGCTGAATTCCTGCGCCACCTCGATACCAAGCTCAACTTGGTGCTGAAGCGTAGCCAGGGCGAGCGTACGCCTTTTGACGAACTTAAATTGCAGAAGGTGAACCTGAGCGGTTCCGGCATTGCCTTCGTTACGGAGGAGGAGTTCCGTGAACAGGAACTGCTGGAAATCCACCTCGTACTGCTGCCATCCTATACCTATATCTATTGTTTTGGCACCGTGGTCAGTTGCGAGCGGATCAGCCTCAATGGTCAGGAGAAAGCGGCCTGGCGGCAAGGGGTGGAGTTTACCCTGATAACCGACGACGACCAGGAAAAGCTGATCCAGCACAATTTTAAACAGCAAAGCCTGGCCTTGCGCAATCGGCGGCTGGGCGCGGAATGAGGTTGAAAGATGCGCGTTATTGAGGCGGCTACGGTGACCAGCGCGGTGCGCGAATTGGCCATTGCCGCCGCCTGCGATCTGGAGCCCGATATCCTGGATGCCCTGCTGGCGGCCCGCGACCGCGAGATCTCGCCGCTGTCGAAAAATATCCTCGAACTGCTTTTGACCAATAGCGATGTGGCCAGCCGGGAGAAGATTCCGGTCTGCCAGGACACCGGCATTGCCGTGGTTTTTGTTTTTCTGGGCCGGAGGGTGAGGGTGGAGGGCGACTTGGCTGCGGCCATTCAGGAAGGGGTGCGTAAGGGATACAGCGAAGGGTATCTGCGCATGTCGGTCTGTGATCCGTTGACCCGTGTCAACACCATGACCAACACCCCGGCGGTGGTCCACCTCGAACTGGTGGAGGGCGATGGCCTCCGGCTTTGTATGTTACCCAAGGGTTGCGGCAGCGAGAATATGAGCGGTTTGGCCATGCTGCCGCCTTCGGCCGGCAAGCCGGGGATCATCCGCTACGTTGCCGAACTGGTGGTGAAGGCGGGTTCCAACCCCTGCCCGCCGGTGACGGTGGGGGTGGGGATCGGCGGCTCCTTTGAAAAGGCGGCGTTGCTCGCCAAGCAGGCGCTGTTGCGCCCGGTGGGGCAGCCGGCCGGGCGCTCTGATGTCGCGGAGATCGAGGCGGAGATTCTTGCCGAGATCAACGAACAGGGGCAGGGGGTGCATGGCATGGGCGGCAACAACACCGCGCTCGCCGTGCATGTGGAGACCTACCCTTCCCACATCGCCAGTCTGCCGGTGGCGGTGAATATCCAGTGCCACGCCCACCGGTACAAGGAGATCACCCTCTAGCCATGTCGCTCCTGCGTTGTGAGCCGAAATTTTTTGCCGATCTGGTCAAGGTGACCCTGCCCTTTACGGCGGAGACCCTGGCCGGGTTGCAGGCCGGCGATCTGGTCAGCCTGAGCGGGGTGCTCTATACCGGCCGCGACCAGACCCATCGCCGTCTTTGCGCGTTGCTCGAAGAGGGGCAACCGCTACCGGTGGATCTGCGCGGCCAGTTGCTCTATTATGTCGGCCCCACGCCGGCCAAGCCAGGTCAGGTTATCGGTGCCGCCGGCCCCACCACCAGCTATCGCATGGACGCCTATACCCCGCAACTTCTGGCCTTGGGACTGGCGGCCACCATGGGCAAGGGGGCGCGTTCATGGGCGGTGCGCGAGGCGATGCGCCAGGAGGGGGCGGTTTACCTTGCCACCATCGGCGGCGCTGGCGCGCTGCTTTCAAAGTGCATCAAGAAGAGCGAGTTGGTCGCCTTTCCTGATGCTGGCCCCGAGGCGTTGTTCTGTTTCGAGGTGGATGGGTTCCCGGCGGTGGTGATCAACGATGCCGCGGGTCGGGATTACTACGAGATGGTGGCACAAAAAAAGGGGAGCTGAACGCCCCCCTTGCGTGCAACCTGATGGCCGACGTTGCGGCTATTTCGCCTTGTTGCCAGCCGGGCCGAAGACATTGACCCCCTTGAGCAGGGTGAGGGCGGCCTGGAGCTGGGCATCGTCTTTCATTTCATCCTGCGGCTGTTTCTTGGCCTTGCCCTTGTCGCCCTTGGTCTTGCTCTCGACCATAGCCGGTTCTTCCTTTTTGACCTCTTCTTCCTTCTCTTCCTGCTGGCCGTTGGTGATGTGGTGCTTGAGGTCTTTTTCGCGCAGGAACTTGCGTTTCTGGCTCACGGCTTCATCGTCGATCTCATCGACTTCGCGGTTATGCACCACCACGTCGGGGGTAATGCCCTTGGCCTGGATCGATTCGCCGCTGGGCGTGTAGTAGCGGGCGGTGGTGAGTCGCAGGCCGGAGCCGTCGTTCATTGGGATAATGGTCTGCACCGAACCCTTGCCAAAGGTCTGGGTGCCGAGGATGACCGCCCGTTTGTGATCCTTGAGCGCGCCGGCCACGATCTCCGAGGCGCTGGCGCTGCCTTCGTTGACCAGCACCACAATGGGGAACTTGTAGGTTTCCGCATCGGCCTCGGCCTCGAAGACCATGTTCTGGTCCTTGATGCGCCCCCTGGTGGAGACGATGATCCCCTTGTCGATGAAGATGTCGGCCATGCGCACCGCCTGGTCCAGGAGGCCGCCGGGGTTGTTGCGCAGGTCGATGACCAGCCCCTTGATCGCCCCTTCCTTTGCAGCATCCTTTAGCGCCTTCTGGAAATCGCGGGTGGTCTTGGCCTGGAATTGCACTACCCGGATGTAGGGGAAGCCCGGTTCCAGCATCTTCGACTTGACGCTGACAATGGGGATCACGTCGCGGATGATGGTGACGTCCTTGAGGTCGCCCCATCCCTCGCGGTGGATGGAGACGGTTACCTTGCTTCCCTTGGGGCCGCGCAGCCTTTTGACTGCCTCGTTGATGGAAAGGTCCTTGGTTGGTTCGCCGTCGATCTTGATGATCTTGTCGCCGGCCTTGAGTCCTTTCTGGTAAGCCGGGGTGCCCTCGATGGGGGAGATGACGGTGAGAATGCCATCGCGCATGGATATTTCAATGCCGATACCGGAGAAGCTGCCCTTGGTCTCGACTTGGAGTTCCTTGTACTCGTCGGGTTTCATGTAGGAGGAATGGGGGTCGAGGGTGTTGAGCATCCCCTTGATGGCGCCCTGGATCACCTCGTCGAGTTTGATCTCCTCCACATAGTTTTCCTGGACCAGGCTGAGGACGTTGGAGAAGGTTTCAAGGCTTTTGTAAGCATCTTGCGTCTTGGCGGAAACGCGCGCTGGTTCTTCCCACAGGGCCAGGGCGAAGAGGATGGCAACGAGCACTACGGGAATGGACAGCCGCTTCAGTAAGGTTTTCTTCTTTTCGGTCATACGGGGTGATCCATGCCGTCTGCGGCGGCAGAGTAAGGTGAATGGCGCAGGCCTAAGCCGAAACCTGATATTTCCTCATAATTGCGTTATGATAGCACGTCGTCAGGTTTCCGACAACGGTTTTTCCTAGATTTTCCCGGGTGATACCGGGCACGGAAGAGTCAGCGGCGGGTGGCGGTGATTTTGAGTTTGGCGTTATTGACCCAGTGGAGCGGATTTTCCGGGGTGGTGCCCTGGCGGATTTCGAAGTGCAGGCCATCGCCGAGCACTCCCTCCTGGTCGCTCATGGTGGCAATGACCTCGCCACGGCTGACGGGGTCGCCTTCCTTTTTGTGGATCTCGCCTACTCGCGACATCAGGCTGAAGAAGTGATCGCCATGGTCGATGATAATGATGGTGCCGTAGCCGCGCAGTACCCCGGCGTAAGCAACCTTGCCACCATGGATCGCTTTTACCTGCGCGCCGGGTTCGGTCTTGATGTCGATGCCGTTCTGTACGGTGGCGATGCCGAATTTGCCTTTGCTGTTGGCGCCGAACTGGGTGGTGACCGTGCCGGCTACCGGCGGGTCGAGTCGGCCTTTGCTGGCGGCAAAGGCGCTGCTGCCTGTCGGCTGGGGCGCCTGTTTGGCGCGGGTGTTTTTGGGGGGCGTCGCTTTCTTGCGCTCCGTTGCCTCCCGTTTCAACTTCTCCATGGTGGCGTTGAGCTGTTGGGCGGCATCCTCGATTTCCTCCAGCGCTCGCTGGTAGAGATGTTTTTCGGTCTTGACCCGATTCAGCAGCGCGGCCCGCTGGGCGCGGGTTTCGGCCAGGCGCTGCTCCTGCTCCTTGACCCCGCCGATGGTCTCCTCCAGGTTTTTTTTGCCCTCCTCCAGGGCAGTCCGGGCCGCGGCAAGTTGGGTGATCTTTTCCCGGTATTCGCCGACTGCCGCCCGGTCGTACTGGATGAGGCGGCGGAAGTATTCATCGAAGTTGAGCAGGTCGGGCAGTGATTCCCGTGCAAATAGGACATTGAGTATCCCCATGGGGCCCAGCCGATAGAAGGCGGCCAGCCGTTGCTGGATGTGTGACCGGCTGCCATCCTTGGCGGTTCTGGCGGTTTCGAGTTCCGCCTGTTTTTCGACCAGCAGTTTTTCGTGGCGTTCCAAGTCGCTCTGCATTCCTTTCAGTCGGGCGTGTTCCTGTCGGAGTTTGTTTTCCAGCCCTTCCATCTCGGAGAGCAGGCTTTCTTCCTTCTGGCGGGTTTCCTTCACCCGGGCACGTTGCCCTTCGAGCCCCTGCTGGAGGCGTTGCATCTTCTGTTGTTGTTCACTCAGCCGGCGTTCGATGGTGGCGGCCGAGTCGGCTTCCGCGCCCCACGCAGGCAGCGCGGACAGGATGAAGCAGAAGACAGTGGCCAGGGGCAGGAGTCGTTTCACGGCAGTTAGCTAGATGCGGAGAAATTTGCGGATGGAGATGATGGCGCCGGCCGTGCAGAGCAGGACGCTGATGCCCAGGATGATTACGATCATCATCGGCGAGAAGAAGCGGAAATCAAAAAGATTGAGCAACCCGGGGCCGCTGAATTTTTGGGCAATCCAATGGAAGATCAGGTAGAGCGAGTAAAGGCCGAGGCCGGAACCGAGCAGCCCCTGGAGCATGCCCTCGATGAGCAGCGGCCCGCGGATGTAAAAGCTGCTGGCGCCGAGCAGCCGCAATATCTCTAGTTCCTCCTGGCGGGTGATGACGGTAAGGCGGATGGTGTAGGAGACGATGAAGGTCATGCTGAGGATGAGCAGCCCCCCGCTCATAAGGACAATGATTTGCAACAGGTTGGTGAAGTAGCTGAAGCGTTGCAGCCAGCCGTGGCCGTACTGTACCTTGGCGGCGCCCGGCAGGGTATGGAGGTAGCGGGCAAATTCCTCGATGCGGGCAAGATTTTTCAGGTTTTTCTTGGGGAAAACCTCAATGGATGGCGGCAGGAAGCCGGGGCCGAGGTCGGCCAGCACGTCGCGGTCGTTGCCGAGTTGCTTGGCCAGCCGGTTATAAGCCTCCTGGCGGGAGACAAAGACGATCTTTTCCACCTCGCTGAACTCGCGGATCTTGCGGCCGATCTGCGGTTGCAATTCGGGCACAGGTTCGGAATCGAGGTAGACGATGAGACGGATGTCGTCGCCCAGCCGGTCGCTGGCGCGGAGCATATTCATATAAACCAGGAAGAAGAAGGAAAAGATCAGCACCGAGAGCACCACGGTCAGCAGGGTCATGAGTTGCGTACCCCATGTCTGCCGGTAGTTGCGGCCCGCCTGGCGGAGGATCATGCTCAATGCCTTCATCGGGTTTCCTCCTCGGCGTCATCATCTGCCGAATCGACCGCATCCGTTTCGAGATCGAAGTCATCGGCATCGTAGCCCTCAATATCCGGGGCGAGTTCGTTGGCGGGCGCCCCCTCGTCGTCCGGCCGCAACGTCACGGTCATGCTTTCGGGGGCAATGGCTCGATATTCCTCGTCATCTTCCACCAGTTTTTCCGCTGCTGGTTCGATGAGCGTGCCATGCACCAGGCGCAGTACCCGGTGGTTGGTGTTGCGATAGATTGATTCGTCGTGGGTGGCGACGACGATGGTGGAGCCGTCGGCGTTGAGGGCGTTGAATAGCGCCACCACCTTGCCGGCCGCGCCGGCATCGAGGTTGCCGGTAGGCTCGTCCGCCAGCAGCAGCGGTGGTTTGTTGGCCGCGGCCCTGGCCAGCGCCACCCGTTGCTGTTCACCGCGGGAAAGCTTGCCCACCAGTTTGTCCCGTTTGTCGGCGATGCCGAGCAGTTCCAGCAATTCTTCGGCGCGGCGCTTGATGATCTGCCGACCCTGGTAGGTGACCTCCATGGCCATGGCGATGTTTTGCAGGGAAGTCTGTTTCGGCAGCAGCCGGAAATCCTGGTAGGCGACGCCGATTTTTTGACGCATCTTCTGGATGCCGGCGGGCCGTACCCTGGCGAGATTGCGGCCGGCCACCTCCACTACTCCGGAGGTGGGGGCCTCGATATTGCACATCAGCTTGAGCATGGTGGTTTTGCCGGCGCCGCTCATGCCGGTAAGGAAGAGCATCTCCCCGCGCATGACCGAGAGCGAGACCTCCTGCAGGGCCACCACGTCGGGCGGATAGACCTTGGTTACCTTGATGAGTTCCACAACCGATCGGCCCGGCGTCTCTGTGATCACAACGGTTCTCCTTGCTGGGACATGGCATGATATCTTGGTTCACTTTCCTTTTTAACGACTAACAGATGAATAATACAGAAAAAAAATTCCGTGATGAAAAAAAATTGACACTTTTTCCCACGCTGATGTATACCAAATAACATAACCTGCGAGATTCATTAAAATAAACTGACGCGTTCGCGCAGACCACGAGGCCCCATGCCCAAGCGATCCCTCCTGACCGTTGGTTTTTCCACCGCCACCCTGGCGGACCTCTTCAAGAAACTCGAAAAAAAATGGGGAACCGTGACCTCGTTGCCAACGCCTTCGGCGGCAACAGGTTGGCTTGAGGGCAATGTCTGTGATGCCCTCTTTTTTTAGGGGCTGTCCTAGATAACTAGCCAATACTTTCTTTAACTAGCTGTTTTAACAGCTTTAGCTGTGTGTCTGGTTTCGGGTTATTAAATCGCCACTCACACTCTTTCAAATACAGGTGAAAATG
>Ga0172375_10001128_pt1 | contig 42926 bp, 42 predicted proteins | sample LakKiv1m_FD_114537 | JGI IMG/M metagenome (GOLD analysis project Ga0172375, IMG submission 114537) | Freshwater microbial communities from Kabuno Bay, South-Kivu, Congo - kab_092012_11.1m | ecosystem: Environmental > Aquatic > Freshwater > Lake | place: Democratic Republic of the Congo... | reverse complement strand
CCGAGCTTGGGAGGGGTAATTTTTCTTTGGGAAAAGTATCTGAAAGAAATTCTCTACCCCGGCCTGATTTTAGCCACTTCTCACGGATTTTAGCCTCATCACGACTATCCATGGCCTCTACGTACAAATATTTTCAGTTTGCAGGAAATCGTTTGGTATATGAATTGGGTTTAGATCTTTCCAGCCCATTGTGTTGGTCAATTCTGTTTTGTAAATTAGACGTACTTCCAGTGTATCGGTGTCCGGTGACACAATTTATAATTACATATGCGTAGTACATAAGACCCAGGACTCCGCCGAAGGCGGATTAAAAGGCTGTCGCTCTAACCGACTGAGCTACGGACCCAAATTTTAGATTTTAAACAAAAACTGATTATACCAGCCAGACCCAAGTTTGAAAGAACTAGATGTTACGCTTGATTTCAGTAATTTGAGTTGATTTGATTGGTGTATATTATTTGTTGCAAATGCCGGAACTTCCTGAAGTAGAAACCATTGTCAAACGTCTGTTATCTAAAATTAAAGATAAGAGCATTATTGCTATTGAAGTGCTACGAGAAAAAAGCTGGCAAGGAGAAATTCCTTTGGTTTTAAATAACGAAATTGTGGATGTTTCCCGCAGGGCAAAACTGGCGATTATTAGGTTTAAGGCTAATAATCGCCAGCTACTTATTCATTTGAAGATGACCGGTCAGCTGATTTATGTTGGGACTGATAAAAAACGAGTGGGAGGCGGTCACCCCACTGCTGATTGGGTGACCGCCCTTCCTAGCAAACACACCAGGATAATATTTACTTTGAGTGACAACGCCAAATTGTTTTTTAACGATATGCGGGCTTTTGGCTGGGTTAGAGCAATTGATCAAAATCAACTAGACAAAGAAATAAATAAGTACGGTCCTGATATTATTGATCCCAAGTTTTCTGCTCCAGCTTTTTTTAATTTAATCAAGAAAAAAAGCAGTAGTATCAAACAAACCATTATGGACAGTCACTTGGTAGCGGGTGTGGGCAATATTTACGCTTGTGATGGCTTGCATTTGGCCGGCCTCTTGCCTACTCGGCCGGCCAAGAGTCTGACTAAAGCCGAAAGCGATAAACTGTTTTTGGCTTTAAAGGAAGTAGTTAACTTGGGTATTAAACTGGGCGGAGCCACGATTAGCGATTATGTTGACGTCAATGGTTTGGCTGGTGGTTATCAAAGAGTGTGCCGAGTATATGGTAAACAAGAAGAAGCTTGCGGAGTTTGTAAGACTAAAATCAAACGGATTAAACAAGGTGGCAGAAGCACCTTTTTTTGTCCTAGTTGCCAAAAATAATTCTTTAACTGTATTGTTTTAAAGTCTTAACTGATTTTTCTAGCAGTTGTTTTTCATCCCAGCTTAGCTTGGGTCTTAAAACCATTTCTATGCCACTGCGACCTAATACGCAAGGGACACTTAAAGCTACGCCGTTGTGGCCGTAAAAGTCGTGAAGAGGAATAGAGAGAGGCAAAACACTTTTGGCATTATGCAAAATGGCTTTAACTAAGTGAGCCACTACTGCGGCGATACCGTAATAAGTAGCTCCTTTTGAAGTGATAATTTTGCAGGCAGCATCGCGGGCTTTTTGGTAGGCTTCAATAGCCTTGTTTTGATTAAAGTTAGGAAATTCGTTGAGCGCCTGCGAGCCAACAGTGGCGCTAGATAAAATTGGAAAAGAGCTATCTCCGTGTTCGCCTAAAACATAAGCATGAATGCTACGAGGATTGACATGAAGAAACTCTGACAAATAAAAACGAAATCTGGCAGTGTCTAAAACTGTACCAGAGCCGAAGATTCTCCCCTTAGGCAGACCAGCTAGTTTATAAGCATGATAGGTTAAAACGTCTACTGGATTGGAGACTATCAAGATAACTGACTCTGGCGCGTGTTTTATGACTTGGGGAATAGTTATTTGGATAATTTCTAAATTTTTTTCTACCAAGTTTAGTCTAGTATCTCCGGGTTTTTGTGAGATGCCGGCAGCAATAATGACTATATCGCTGCCGGCAAGATCTTCATAGCTATCAGATGCTTTAATTTGACAAGGACTTAAAAAACTTAAACCATGCTCAAGATCCAGTTCCTCGCCTATCAACTTACTTTTATCACGACCAAAAAGTACCAACTCATTGACCACTCCGGTATGTAAAATAGAAAAAGCCGCGCTCATGCCTACTTTGCCACAACCAATGATAGAAACTTTGTTGGACTCAATAGCATTCTTGGGCATACTAACAATAATACAACTTTAAAATCTCTCCGTCACTTACGAAGTTGTAAAGAGGGGTAGAATAATACCTACTGGATAGTAGATAAATTATGAAACAACAAGCTGTTTCTGACTTTAGCTTGATTTTGCAAAATAAAGCTGGTGTGTTTTTAGTTGATAAGCCATCTGGACCTACTAGCCACGATGTTGTCAACTGGGCTAGGAAGTTGGTCAATATCAGAACCGTTGGTCATACAGGGACGCTTGATCCTCTGGCTTCTGGACTTTTAATTCTTTTGGTAGGTAGAGAACAGACCAAACGGCAAGCCGAGTTTCTTAAGCTAGACAAAAAATATCTAGTGACAGGCAGACTGGGCGTGGTGACAGATAGTTACGATGTGACAGGTAAGGTAGTGTCTCAATCGTCCAATTGGGCTCAATTGACTAAAGAAGATTTAAAAAAGGCTCTCACTAAATTAGTGGGCAAAATTGAACAAATTGTGCCTGTTTATTCGGCTGTGAAAGTGAAGGGTAAAAAATTATATAAATTAGCAAGAACTGGGCAGACTGCCTTGGGCAGTCTGCCCAGTAGACAAGTCGCTATTCATTCTATTGAACTTACTAGTTTTACTCCGCCAGATTTTAGTTTAGCAGTGTATTGCGGTAGTGGAACTTATGTGCGTTCTTTGATCCATGACATTGGGCAAACTTTGGGCGTGGGCGCTACAGTGATAGCACTTCGTCGCACAGCCATTGGTCAGATGAGTATTGACCAAGCCCAAGTTTGCCCGTACCTCTTCAAGAGGTGATATAATTACCGCCAATGAAACCAGAAGAAGCCAGAAGAACCATTGCCACTCTTGTTTGGATTAGAGATTCAGGAAGAGAAGCAAGAGCCGTTATTACTGATCTTGGCAACTGTGAAATCAGAGGCTGTTCTTACCAAAATGGTAATGTCACTTACATTGACCAAATGGTCTCCGAAATAATTAAGGCAGATGGTTTGTCAAATCCTAGGTGTTATGCTGATTTTGGCAAGAATTATACTCAGAAAATTTTATTGGTTTTTTCTGGGTCATCGGGAGAAGCTGAGGATTTATTTAATGGACTTGCTTATAAGTTTACTGTGACTGGAAGCAAAGTGGTTTTGGCAGACAAGAACAAAAATGATCAAGAATATATTTTTGAAGTCCGTTAAAATTTAATTTAAGCAATGCAACCTCACACTGGCGCAGTCATCACAATAATTTCTCACTTTTGGCCGCAAGCAGGTAGACACCAACCTAGTTGCCCTACATGGTTGCTGCCTTTGGAAGTTTTTCCTCATAAGCTTTTTGAGGTTTATACCGAGTATTACAAAAAGACCAAATTGCACTCGGTGCGTATAGAGAGAATCAATTTAAGAACTGAAGAACTTGAGTTTACTATTGGCAAAGATTGGCCGTGCCATCTTAAAGTCAGACTAAATTATGTACGAGACGAGGTGGAGTTTATAGAACACTCTCACGGCACCACTCAAGAAAAATTCTCTCTCTTTTTGCCACGGCGTTTGGAAGGTAGATACTACTCTGAACCGGTGGGGGGTTTCTCTACCAAGCATTTTGTGGAAGGAACAGTGATTGATTCGGAAGCAACGCAAATTAAGTTTGCTGACTCTTTTGAAGGAGATAAAGAAAATCCAAGAGCTAAATATAATTATCAGTATGAGTGCAAGATATTGGCTAGGTATTAGCTTTTTTTAACTAAGTACATTCTTCTTGTTTTTTCTGGCAACTTTTCAATAGCATAGCGAAGCATGGTGCGGGGCATTTGGGTGGCGTTTTGGTCAAGGAACCTGACCAAAACGCCAAGATCTTTCTTGCCAGCCTCACGTAGCATCCAACCTACTGCTTTATGCATAAGATCTTGTTTATCGGTCAGTAGTTTTTGAGCTAAGTCAAGAATTTCTGCAAACTCTCCAGCTTTAATCATGGGATAAGTAGTGAGAACAGCAATTCTTCTGCGCCAAAGATTGCTTGATTTGACAAGCTGATCAAGAATTACTCTGTCAGCTTTGTTTTTGAGTAGCCACGCCCCAGCGATCTTTGGCGCAGACAGATCCACCAAGTCCCAGTTATTAATTCGGTGTGAGTGATCTAGATAGAACCGATAGTAAGTGTACTTTGCATTCTCTTCAAGCTTGTGGTACTGATAGGTCATGATGATCAAAGCAAGCAATCGTACCTCATGATATGAGTTTTGCAAAAGTTTGTGAATATCATCAAGAGTGGTTTGTGCGGCAAATTGTTTGGCAATTTGCCGCACTTGTGGCACAGTTAAACCTAAAAATTTATCCCCTTCACCGTACTGACCTTTGCCAGTTTTAAAAAATTTTAAAAATACTTTGACTTTATTTGGATTAGCCAATTTTTTTAACTCACGGATAATTGTGTTTGTCATCTCAATGAAGCTCTTGTTTTTCTGCTTCCATGGCGATAGCTTTGGTTTCATGGATGGTGCCGTCTTGATGATGGGCTGGCGAGTAGATGGTATAAAGTTTAAGAGGCATAGTGTCAGAAGTATTAATCACATTATGTTCCGTACCGGCCGGCACCACTACAGCGAATCCATCTTTGACCAAGTGTTCTTCTCCGTTAATGATGACTTTGCCTTCACCAGATTCAAATCTAAAAAACTGATCATTGTCTTGATGAGTTTCCATTCCAATCTCTTCATTTGGTTTTAAGGTCATCAAAACCAACTGACTGTGATATCCAGTAAAAAGCACTTTTCTAAAAAAATCGTTAGCCAAAGTAGCTTCCTCAATATTAGTTGAATATCCTGACATATCTTATTTTCCTTTCTTTAAAATAATACAATCTTTGTTGTATCATCAGCTTAATCTTTTTTAAAGCTTGAGTTTTATTTTTGTCAAATTTAACATTTAATTTATAACGTAATTGTTTTAGACTTAAGTATGAAAAATTTGGTGGTTTTTACTTACGCTCCTGCTGGGTTGGGGCATCTGCGAGTGGCAGATGCCCTACAATTGAGTTTACCCAAGACTTTTGCTAGCGTTGTTTTTGCTCCTGAAGACAAGGCTATTGAATCTATTCATCGTTTAACTAGTGTTCATTTGGTAGCGCGCAATATTACCGAGTGGGTACAACGTGGTTTGCCACAAAGGATCTTTACTTATTACTATAGAAATTATTTAAAAAATCATACTAATGGTTTGGCCAAACAATTTATAAATCTTATTAAATCGCAAAAAACTTCACCAGAAAAAATTTTCATAGTGTCCACTCACTTTGGTTTGGCCCATCAGCTGGGTTCTATCAAACTGGAGCTGGAACAGGTTTTTAAAAAAAAGATTTTTTTAGTTGTCCAAGTAACTGATGATTCACCGCAAAGCATTTGGTACGTAGATACAGCAGATTTAATACTCTGTCCAAGCAAACAAACAAGAGAAGGCCTACTGGCTTATGGCCGCAAATCACATTTGCGGCCAGTGAGAATAGCGTTGCTTCCCTACCCTGTCAATCCAGATTTTGCTTTAAAGCTTGATTCTTCCAAACGTGCCAACCGCCTTGAGCAGTACAATCCAGAAAGTGATGCAAAAGTTCATATTATGATTCCGATTTCCGGGGCGGCGGTTGGCACAGACTTTTTTATTCACTTGATTGATAAACTGCATCGGTTATCTTCGCGATTGGTTTTTCATGTTGTTTGTCGGGAAGCTCCTTTTACCAAAAATTTTCTCAAAGTGATGAGAAAGAAACGGTTTGTCAAACTTTATTCTGCCAGAGAATATTTTCAGACTGTCAAACTATATAATCAAGTTTACTCGCGTTACACGATCTCGGCAGAAATTACCAAACCCAGTGAACAAATTTTTAAAGTTTTATTAAACAGTTTTACTTTAGGTGGCGTTTTTCTTTTTTTGGCCGAGCCGGTAGGGAGGCAAGAATATGACAACTTAAATTTTTTAAGAAGAAATGACTTTTTGACCAAGGCTGGTGATAGGCAAAGATGTTTCTTGTTGCCCAAAGGCTCTCACACCTCTGCAGAGTATATTTGGCAACAATTTAATGATGGTAGACTACTTACCAAGTTCCAGAAATTCCAACGATCAGCAAGTTTGGTTGAAAGCACATCTAACGGCGCACAGCTTTTTTGGCAGAAGGTGATATCAATGTTTGGATAATTTGTAGTTGTGACCCCATGGGGAATCGGACCCCAGTTAGCGGGATGAAAACCCGCTGTCCTAACCACTAGACGATGGGGCCTAGTTAATAAATGTAATGTGCTTCACCTGATCCAAGTGACATTTTTGAAGTGTTGGATATTATCACCTACTACCGCAATGATGTCAAAGCGGAAGTTGGAGGTGTATTTTTGCCGGCGCCGGTAGGCGCCGGCCACATAAAACATAGCTTTGAGTTTATCTTTGTTGACAGCGTAGCTTGGATTACCATATTGATTACTAGATCTGGATTTCACTTCTACAAAAACCATTTCTTGGCACTCGCTATCAAAAACAATCAAATCCACTTCGCATTTGCCGTAACTGACGTTGGTAGCAAGAATTTTATAATTGAGTTTGGAAAAATATGCGAAAGCTAGTTTCTCTGCCTTCTGACCAAAGGTAAAGTTATGAAGCTTTTTTTGTACTTTGGAAAGTCTTTTTCTCTTTAGTTTTGGTTGCTTGTTTGCCCACTCTGTCACGCAAGTAATATAACTTGCTTTTCTTTACTTTACCTTTACGTTTGACCTCAATTTTTTTAATACTGGGAGTGTTGATCGGAAAGATCTTTTCTACGCCTATAGAGTTGGTGCTGATTTTGCGTACACAAAAAGACTGACCTAGTCCGCGATTTTGGATAGCAATGACCACACCTTCAAAGGTTTGGATTCTTTTTTTGTCACCTTCGGTAATCTCTTGGTGAATTTTTACCGTATCACCACTGGCAATCTGAATATTGTTGTATGTAAGGTATTGTGCCATAAATTTTTCTCCAGTCTGAAGGACAGTATTCTACTCAAAAATCATCAAGTTTGCAAATGAGTTTTATTTGTGGTCCAAAACAGCTTTTAGATACTCGATAAAGATAGGATGTGGTTTAAGCGGTTTAGATTTATATTCTGGGTGAGCTTGAGTGGCAATAAAAAACGGATGAAGCTTGGTGGGCAACTCAATTATCTCTACAAAAAAGTTGTCTGGCGAAGTGCCGGAAAAAACCATGCCATGTTTCTCAAGAGTTTGCCTGTAAGCGTTATTGAACTCAAATCTATGTCTGTGTCTTTCCGAGATGAGGTTTTGTTTCTCATTTTTAAAACCATGATTTTTTTTGTAAATCTGGTGAGCCAGACTACCAGGTTTAACCACGCAGTCATAAGCACCAAGTCTCATACTAGCTCCTTCACCCTTGATTCTTTGGTATTTTTCTTCAAAGGGAATCTCATGGATAATCGGGTGTTCGCAATCAGGTTTTACTTCAGTGGTGTGGGCATTTTTAAGTCCTGCTACATTGCGAGCATACTCAATACATGCTAGTTGCATACCATAGCAAAGCCCAAGGTAAGGAACTTTGTTTTCTCTGGCATACTTGACAGCCAAAATTTTTCCCTCCACTCCCCTCTCTCCCCAGCCTATTGGAACAATAACGGCTTGAGATTGATGAAGTTTTTCTACCGCATTTTTTTGATTTTTTTCCAAACTTTCGGCATTAATAAACTCAATTTTTAAATCACTTTCAAGATGCAAGGCTGCAATTTTGAGTGACTCCACCAAAGATTGATAAGAATCTTCTAGCTCATAATCACCGGTGGCAATGTACTTGGCAATGATTGCCACTGTTACATGATGTTTTTTCTTAGTGTTGATTGAAGCAACCAATTTTTCCCAAAGCTTTAAGTCTCTTTTTTTTGTTTCAAGACCAAGTTTTTTTAATACCTTGGTGTCAAATTCTTGTTTGGCGAAAATTAATGGTAGTTCATAAATTGATTGACAGTCTGGGTTGGAGATAACGTCTTCCACACTCAAGTTGCAGTAATATGCTACCTTTTCTTTGCGTTTGTCGTCTATTGGTAGTTGTGCCCTGCCCACAATAAAATCTGGCTGAATCCCCATGGAGTTTAGGGTTCTCACAGAAAGTTGGGTGGGTTTGGATTTAAGCTCATTAATGTGTGCTGGCTTGGGAAAATAAGTTACATGAATATGTAGCGCATCTTTTGGAAAACGCAATTTCATGATGCGGTAAGCTTCATAATATATGGCGTTTTGATACTCTCCGGCAGTACCTCCAAGCTCTATTAAAAGAAAATCATAACCTTCTCCAGCTTGCACAATGCGTTTGATTACTTCTTCTGGTACGTAGGGAATGGCATCTACTGTTACTCCGTCATACTCCAAGTTTTTGGCTTTCTCTATAACTTTTGAGTAAATTTGCCCCATGGTAGTAAAGTTTTTGTTACCCACTTCTTGATTAAGAAATCGTTCGTAGGTACCGAGATCTAGATCGGCCTCTAGACCATCTTCACAGAGAAAAACATCACCGTGTTCAACAGGGTTAATATTGCCAGAATCGAGGTTGAGATAGTTTTCACACTTGATGTTGCTTACAGAGTAACCGCGAGTTTTAAGTAGAAGACCCAAAGAAGCTGCCGTGACTCCTTTACCCAAACCGGAAAGTACTCCGCCTGAAACAAACAAGTATTTTGTGGAAGATTGTCCATGGATGCCCATGGGCAGACATTGTAGCAAGCTTTATTTAGTTTGTCATGAGTGCATTAATTGAGCAAAGCAGTAATTTCTTTTTTCAGTGTTTCAGACCAAGAAACTCCGTATGGCAAGAGCATTTTCTCCATCTCTACGCCGTTGGCAATTAAGATGACAACGCTATCATTGCCGGGATGCGACTTGAGTAACTTTCCTAAAGCATTGAGTGTTTCTTGTCTGGTGCTTCTTGGTACAAAAATTTCTTGATGAATGGCTGAAGCTTCGTGTTCGGCAAGCTCGTTTTGTGGGAGCGAAACTTTTTCTACTACGGCCTGCATTTCTTCGTCTCTGTAATCTATTTTGCAACGCATAATTACTACAGAGTCAGGATTTAACAATGTTTTAAATTGAACGAGTGTCCTTGGAAAAACCACAAACCTGATTTTTCCTGATTGATCCTCAAGAGTGCCAAACGCCATTTCTTGGCCGGTCTTTTTAGTTTGAAACATTCTGATTTGAGAAATGACTCCTCCCAGCTTGAAGGTTTGACCTTGGTGAATTTTGTGATCAAGATCTGCGATTTTTTTGTTGGCTTGTAAAGCAGCTACTTTTAAAAATTTGGCCATGGGATGATCAGTGAGATAAAGACCTAGTAACTCTTTCTCAAAAGATAAAAGCTCCTGTTTGGGATATTCTTGAGTATCTATCAATTTGTCTTGTAACAGTTGAGCTTGATTGTTAAAATTGGCAAATAGTGTATCTTGTCCGTCCACTTCAGTTTTTAAACCGCCCACTCTTTTCTTAATTGCCTCTAAACTTTCAAGCAAACTAGCTCTGGATCCGAATTGATCAAAACATCCTACTTTGATGAGACATTCTAAAGTGGTTTTGTTTACTTTTCTGGTATCTGTTTCCAGTACAAACTGGGTCAGAGAGTTGAATGTACCCACCTTTTTTCTGCTTTCTAGGATGTTTTCCAGGGCCTTTTCACCTATGTGTTTAATAGCGTTGAGGCCAAATCTGATGTTAAATTTGCCATTTTTATCTTTTTCCAAAGTAAAATCTTTGTCAGAGTGATTGATTGAAGGGGGCAAAATTTTTATACCCATTTTTTTGGACTCTTCAATTGCTTGGGCTACTTTTTCGTCCCGGGTTTGGGCGCTAGAGTTGGACTCAACGCTCATTAAAGCAGTCATGTACTCGGTGGGAAAGTGGTTTTTAAGATAGGCTGTTTGGTAAGCAATCATGGCATAACTGGCGGCGTGGGCTTTATTGAATCCGTAGTTGGCGAAGGCTTCAATAAAGCCCCACACCTTTTCCGCTACTTGCTTGGTGTAGTTTTTAGCCAGTGATTGTTCTATAAACCTTTTGCGATTTTTGTCGAGCAAACTTTTTTTCTTTTTACCTATCGCCCTGCGTAATATGTCGGCTTCTCCAAGGCTGTAGCCTGCCATAATATGGGCAATTTCTAAGATTTGCTCTTGATAGACCATCACACCGTAGGTTTCCTTTAACACCTCTTTTAAAGAGTCGTGGGGATAGGCAATACTTTTTTCGTTGTGTTTGCCCTCTATAAATTGAGGAATCAAGTCCATAGGTCCTGGTCTGTATAAGGCTACCATAGCGGTGATATCAGAGAATTGGGAGGGCTTAAGCGATCTTGCCACTCGTCTCATACCAGCTGACTCAAGCTGAAAAACCCCCATGGTTTCTCCTTTGGAAAGCATGCTAAACGTAGGTTTATCATCAAGAGGCAAGTTGTCCACATCAATGTTTTGTTGCCGATAATTTTTAATCAGATTAATGGTGGTTTGGATAATTGAGATATTTCTTAAGCCCAAAAAATCAAACTTAAGCAGTCCAATGGCATCATCAGAAACATTGCAATCCAGAGCATACATATCAAATTGTGTCAGTACTTTGCCAGATTTACTGTCTTTTTGGATTGCGGTATATTCTGATATGGGTTGATCGGTGATGACCACTGCGGCGGCGTGTACCGAGGAGTGTCTGACATTGCCCTCTACTTTTTGCGCCAGATCAATGAGTTTTCTAAACTTGGTTTGTTGATAGTAAGCCTTTAATTCTGGTACTAACTCGATGGCTTGTTTTAAACTAGTGCGTTTCCCGGGTTGGTTGGGGATGAGCTTGGCAATCTTGTCTGGTTCCTCATACGGCAGACCCATGACCCTGCCAATATCTCTAATAGCCACTCTTGCCTCCATTCTACCGAAGGTAATGACGTGAGCCACTTTATCCCGACCATATTTTTGTGCCACATACTCTATAACTTCGTCGCGATGCTCATCGGCAAAATCCAGATCAATATCTGGAGGAGTAGGTCTTTGAGGATTTAAAAATCTTTCAAAGGCTAGCCCATGTTGAAGTGGGTTGATTGTGGTAATGCCTAGACAGTAAGAGACTAAAGACCCGGCCGCGGAACCGCGGCCGGGTCCTACCCCAATACCATGGCTTTTAGCCCAGTTGACAAAATCTTGAGTAATCAAAAAATAGGTAGCGTATCCTTTTTGATTGATAATATCCAGCTCGTAGTGGAGTCTCTTTTCCATGTCAGCGGTAAGTTGACCGAGTTTTATCAACGCCTGTTTGAATGTTAAGTTTTTTAAAAGGGACTCTGATGTTTCGCCAGCAGGTAGCTCAAATTTGGGAAAAATTAATTGACCGGTGGGAATTGCGAGGTTGCATTGCTCGGTAATAGCTATTGTGTTGGTTATGGCTTCTGGATAATCGGTGAAAAGCTCTGCCATTTCTTCAGTTGAGCGTAAGTACATATCTGGGGAGTTCAGCATTGTCATGCGATTGGTGTCAGATAATAATTTTCTAGTTCGCACGCAGATTAGAGCGTCTTGGGCCTCGGCATCACTTGGGTCAAGGTAGTGCACATCATTGGTAGCGACAAGGGGAAGTTTAAATAATCTGGCTAATTTAATCTGTTTTTCTGTCAACTCTTTGAGAAATTTGAGGTTGGGATGAGCTTGTAACTCCACATAAACTCTATCAGGCATGAGTTCTTTGTAGAAATTGAGTAATTTTTGCGCTTCTTCTTCTTGATCTTGCTGTAAGTATTGATTGAGTTGGCTCTGTGAACACCCGGTAAGCAAGATTAAGTCCTGATGATACTTGGATAAAATTTCCAAATCAATTCTAGGGCGATATGAGAAGCCTTCCAAGTTGGCAACAGAAGTCAGTTGTAAAAGATTTTTGTAACCTAGATAACTGGTAGCCAGTAAAGTCAGGTGCGATTGGTCGTTGCCAGGCTTAATTTGTTTGTCAAATCTAGATTTTTTGGCTACGTAGGCTTCTAACCCTACAATAGGTTTTATACCTTCTTTAAGACAGTTGTTATAAAAATGTAAAGCTCCGTACATCCCCCCGTGATCAGTCAAAGCTACGGCCGGTTGGTTTAAGGTCCTGACTTTTTGGGCCAGTTCTGGCAATCGGCATAGTCCATCTAGCATAGAGTACTCGCTGTGGACGTGGAGATGGACAAACTGTGGTTTAATCGTAGCCATTATTGGTTATCTTAGCAGATTTTAAAACAACTGTGGGCAAACTTGGAAGATTTCAAGTTTTTCTGTCTAACTGTTTAAGTAATTCTTGGTTAATTTGTGAAATGTTGGTGCTGGGTGGTACTTGACGCTTAATTTGGCCAATGAAAAACCCAAGTAGTTTTGTTTCTCCTGCTTTGTAACGCGCGAGCTCGCTTGAGTGTTTGTTGAGCAAGTCTGTGATAAGCTGGGTAAGCTGGTCTTCTTCAATTGCAGTGGTCTGATTGTTTTTGCTAAATTGATCAATGATGGTTTGAGGTAGTATGGCTGAATCAAGTGGGAGCTTTTTATTGATAAAAGCATTAGCTAATTTAGCAGGCGAGATCTTGGCTTTTTGAGCCAACTCAAACACTTGGTCCAGCCAGCTTGATTGAGTCTTGGTTTTTATCAACTGTTGACCAAGACTGACAGAGATATCAAACTTGGTCTGCCAGTGTTCAACTACTTGTTTGGGAAGCTTGGGAAGCTCATTACGCCACATCTCAATTTGTGAATCGTTAAATACTAGCGGTGGCAGATCTGGGTCCGGAAAGTAGCGGTAGTCTTCTGCTGACTCTTTGGAACGTTGGCTGAAAGTAATGTTTTTTACTGCGTCAAAGCCACGAGTTTCTTGAGTTGGGATTTTATTGTCGTTCAACAGGGTTGTTTGTCTTTCTACTTCGAAAACAATTGCTTGTTCAAGAAATCGAAAAGAGTTAATGTTTTTTATTTCCACTTTGTAACTAGGCAGATGATTAGAACCAACCGGTCGCAGTGAAACGTTGGCTTCCAGTCGCATACCTCCTTGCTCCATGTTGCAATCTCCTATTTCTAGGTAGCGAATCAACTGACGTAGAGTTTTGCCGTACTCGCTAGCTTGTTTGGCGGATTTAATGTTAGGTTCAGTGACGATTTCTACCAAAGGCACTCCGCTGCGGTTAAAATCAATGAGCGATATTTTTTGTTCGTCGACAATCTCGTGGAGTAATTTAGCTGTGTCTTCTTCTAGATGAATTCTGGTGATCTTGACTCTACCTTCGCTTGTGTCTATGTAACCGCCATAGCAAAAAGGTTGGTCGTATTGGCTAATTTGGTAACCCTTGGGTAGATCTGGGTAAAAATAATGTTTTCGATCAAAGTGAGAAAAAAGGTTTATTTGACAGTGTAAAGCTAGTCCTAGTTGAATTGTCCACTCCACTGCTTTTTTGTTGATGACTGGTAGTCCGCCCGGCATCCCCAGACAAACTGGGCAAGTATAAACGTTGGGTTTTGGAGCGCCAAATGGGTTGTTGACACAGCCACAGAACATCTTGGAGGCGGTCTTGAGCTCCGCATGGACCTCAAGACCGCAAACTAACTCATACTTACTGTTTTTTGTCGTAGTGATCATTGGTCATTCCTCCATGAGTTCCAGTCCGTTGCTTGTTCAAACGCATGTCCGGCTCTGATCATTAAGTCTTCACGCCACATGGGGGCGATGATATTTAGACCTAGATATAGGTTGGTTTGCGGATTGCGATAACAAGGTACATTTAATCCGGGCAAGCCAGTGATTGAGCTTGGCTCAAGCAACATGTCTTCTAGTTCACCAAACATGGCTTGACCTTCTGTCGCTCCTACTTTTTTGGCAAAGCCGGGACTAGTAAGGCTCACAAGCAAGTCGTATTTGGCAAAAAGCTGATCAAAATCTTTTTTAAATAAAGTTCGCACTTTTTGGGCGGTTAAGTAATATTTATCTGCATAACCTTTCGCCAAAGTAAAAGTACCAAGCATAATCCGGCGTTTGGCTTCCGCGCCGAATTGTGTTCTGCCTAAGTCATAACGAACACCAGCGTATCTGGCTAGATTACTGCTGACTTCGGCGCGCTGGACGATGGTATAAACCCCAATTGCGTAGTGGGGATCAAGAGCTTTGACTGGTTCAATTTTCGCGCCAAGGCGTTCAAATACGGCCAATTCTTTTTCTATTAACTTGTATGAAGATTGAAGTTCTTTAATGTCAGAATACAATAACCCAATTTTTAAGTTTTTAATGCCTTTATTCAGCTCCTCTGTCAATTTTGGCACAGATTTATTGGCTGTAGTGCTGTCATAGGGATCAAACCCGGCAATTTGTTCAAAGACAATACAAGCGTCTTCTACAGTTTTGGCAATTGGTCCTGGGCTATCGGTAGATGAAGCCATAGCTACTACGCCAAAACGGGAGCATCTGCCATAAGTGGGTTTAAGACCAACCACACCACACCAAGCAGCTGGCTGACGGATTGAGCCGGCAGTTTCACTGCCAATTGCGGCCAAACATGTATCGGCCGCTACCGCGGCCGCGCTCCCACCAGACGATCCTCCTGGTAAATAATCAAGATTTCTGGGATTAAGTGTCCTACCAAAATCAGAGGTTTCAGTAGATGAGCCATGCGCCCAAGCGTCCAAATTAGTTTTACCTGTGATAACTCCCCCAGCCTGTTGAAGTTTGGTGGTGACTGTGGACTCAAATGGAGGAATAAATTTTTTGAGCACGTTGGATGAGGCAGTGGTAATTAGACCTTTAGTACAGAAGTTGTCTTTGACTGCGATTGGTAGACCAGCTAACGGCAAATTGGTGCGCTGGTGAGTTTTGGTTAATGCTTGATTGTCTCTGGCTAAATAAATGTTCAAATTTTTTGTTTGAGCAATAGCTTTGTCGACAGCCTTGTAAATTTCTTCCAACGTTATTTCTTTATTAGTCAGAGCTTTTCGAGTTTTAGCTAACGTCCAAGTGTTTGGCTGGTCTTTGTGGTAGTTTTTGTGAGGTATAGACATGAGTTAACCTTTGTCGATAATCTGGGGAACAGTGAAGTGGCCGTTATGTTTTTTGGGCGCGTTGGCAAGGGCTTGATCTTGAGTAAACATTCGGTGTTTATTTATCACGTCCTCTCGCCAGACGTTCTCCAACGCGCCCACCTGATAAGTGGGTTTTACTTTGCTAGTATCTAGTTCTTTAAGATTGGCAACAACTTTTAAAGTGGACTCAAACTCGCTTGCCAACTTTTCTGTCTCACCTGTTTTAAGCGGGATACTTGCTAAATTGGCGATGTGTTGAATAAGTTTGAGATCAAACATGGACATACTCTGTAGTCTAGCAGAATTTGTCTTAAATTTAAGAGACATTCACCGTTGATCATTTTTGTTGTATTTATAGTTTTAATTATTGACAAAAAATTTAAAAAAAATACAATGATTGCCAGAAATTAAGTTTTAAAAAAAGTTTGTATAAGGAAAGAAAAAACATGCAACATCCAGAAGGAGGCGGAGCAACAGCAAGAAAAGAAGTGGTCGCAGATATTGAACCTGCGTCAACCTACCAAGTTATTGATTTAGGAGCCAACGGCGAACTTTTTCCAAAACCAAGTAAAGAAGCAAGTTTTTCTCATCCAGTTTTGATTGTCGATCAGGCGCATGATGTTAAAGAATATGTTTTATTTGAATCAGGAAGTTTTGGTTTAAGAGCTGTTTTTAAAACTGCTTGTGGCTTTGGTCCAGCTTACTTGGCTTTTGATCAAAGAGAGGGACGTTTTTGTGGTTCTGCTTATAACGCAACTGCTAACGCAACTGCTAACGAAGTGCTTGATGTTAAGAGCAGACGTCCGGAGCTTCTTGAGGCAATTGATAGAGCGTTTGAGGCTTTATCCCAAGATATCAAAGCCAAATTACTGCCCAGTGAAAATTTGCTTGCTGAAAAGGTGGCGTTCCAAGAATTATCAGATGATTTAAAAGGGCTTATTAAAACTTATATTATTCTTATCACTTCTAATGAAAGTACGATTACCGCTAGTTTTGTGACATTTACTAAAAAAATGATTCTAGAGTTTTTAAAAAAATATTATTGTCCAAATTCTGGTGATCAAGAGTTACTGACTAATTTTGAAGATTTGGTTAGACAAAGCCAAGAGAGTCACTAATTTTCAATTTTTGACTTTTTATATTTTTATTAACGGCTGATGGTTTCTAAAGCTTTAATTCTTTCTGTTATTGGTGGGTGGGTTTGGAAGAGACTTCCAAACCAGCCAATCGAGTCTTTGCTGTGGTTTTTCAGTGGATTGCTAATATACAGATGGGCAGTGGCTTTGTTGGCCGCTTCCAGCGGCTCACGATCAGCATCTAATTTAGATAAAGCGTTGATCAGACCGGCTGGGTTTTTGGTGATGCTTACTGCTGAAGCGTCAGCTAAAAACTCCCGCTTGCGCGATATGGCCAATTTAATCAAATTGGCAATTAGAGGTGAAAGCAGCATCAACAAAAACCCAGCCACCATCAAAATCATTTGTAATTGTCCGCCTTTGTCTTCCCTATCTCTATTTTGTCTGCCAAAAAAGCTTGATCTCATCAACCAGTCAGATAGAAGTGCGATAAATCCTACCAAAATTGCCACTATGGACATCAGTAACATGTCGTAATTTTTGATGTGTGACAACTCGTGAGCTACTACTCCCTCTACTTCACTACGATTTAATTTTTTTAGTAATCCGGTGGTAGCCACAACTACTGCGTGATTTTGATCTCTACCGGTAGCAAAGGCGTTCATAGCAGAATCTTCTATGACGTAAAGTTTAGGTAGGGGCATTCTTTGGCTCATGGCCAGATTTTCACTCACGGTATAGAAATCAAAGTATTCTTCTCTGTTGGCCGGTTTAGCCCCGGACATAGTCAGGATAATTTTGTCAGAGAACCAATAAGAAACAAAAGACATAGCTCCGGCCATGATCAGTGCCCAAGCCACAAATGATGGGGAAAGCTCAAAGCTGTAGCTCATCAGGTACGCCGCCAACCCAATAAACAAAGTAAACAAAGCAATAATCAAGAAAGAGCGATGTTTGTTGGCGGCTACCAGTTGATAATGGGTCATTTTAGAGTCTTAAAAATACTATGATTCTAGATTAACCTTAACATCTTTAGTTTCTGTTTCGCTGACCTCTACATGAGCGCCACTGGTGGGAGTAGACAACCCCTTTTCTGGTTTAAAGCCAAACAAATTAGCTACCAGACTAGAAGGAACAGTTACTAGTTTGGCATTGTAACTTTGGGTTAAATCAATCAAAGTTCTTCTGGAGTACATTAGTTTATCAGCTGTGTCGGTGAGCTCATCCATAAATTTGGTGACTGTTTGGTCAGCCTTGAGTTCTGGATTGCTCTCTACCATGACTTTAATTTGGGGAATGGCTGCTTGCAGTTGGCTGGTAGCTGTTTCAATATCAGCCATTTTGCCAGACTTGCTAGCCAACTCAATAGATTTTCTGGCCTTGGTAATCATGTCGTAGATACCCCTTTCATGTTTCATGTAACCTTTGACCGAAGTCTCTAGATTGGGAATTAATGCCATCTGGCGTTTCAATTGATTGCCGATCTCTTGAATACTGGCCTGAATTTGGGTTTTTAATAGCTGCAAACTGTTGTAAATAGAGACAAAATAAAAGCCGATGATGATAACTGCAAAAACCAAAGCGACTAACATAAATACTCCTTTGTTAAGATCTAATACTGATCAGTAATATAGCGGAAAAATTTGCAAAACACAACTCAAAATGTTTGAGCTATAATAACTGCTCAAGAATTTAACAAATGAATAGTTTTGGCCCCGTGGTGTAGTGGTTAACATGTCTCCCTGTCACGGAGAAGATCACCGGTTCGATCCCGGTCGGGGTCGCAAGAATCGAGAAGATCATCCCGATGAAATCGGGGTCGGGGTTGCAAGCTTGAAATCTTGTTTTCGCTCTCTTTTTTAATCAACTTTCTTAACTTTTTTAAGAACTCACTGAACCCAACTTTGTCATCACCATATACCAAATTAAACCCAAACTCTGTTTTGTTCCAAGTAGAAATATCAGCTTCATTATGCTGAATCAAAACTTCTAACTTATCCACAGCTTGAGCGAATTGAGCCTCATAAGTTTCATTGTTTTCAAACTCTAGCCACAGGTCAAATAACTCTTTTTCTTTATCTCGGTTTTTTAAGATACTCAATATTTTTTTGATAGCTGATTTTTCATTTTGATGTTTACCCGCTAGCTTGCCCTTCCAAGCATGGTGATCACCAGTATATATCTCGGCCAAGTCATGGAGCACCAACATTTTTAGCGTTTTTGGCAAATCTACTTTGTGTTCTAATTGGTCATATAAAACCAAAGCCATCATTGTCATTCTCCATGTATGTTCGGCGACACTTTCTTGTCTGTTGCTTGACAACCAACTATGTCTAAGAAGTTTCTTTAAAGCTTCAACTTCATGGAAAAATTTCAAAATATTTTGTAATTTCATTTTGATTATTTTACCACTTGCCAGATTATTTGTTGTTTTACTTGCTTAAATGGGAATTTTGAAGATAATACAGCTTTTGTTTATGTTGGTAGCTGAAAAAGAAAGAAGTTTAGTAAAAATTATCAATACTCCTCATCTTGATGGGAGCAGAGCTAGTATTGAATATCACTTCTCGGTATCTAGAGTTATCATAAGAGAGGATATAGAAGAGTTAGCCGATTTAATGGAAATCCTTGATCAACCTTCTTGTGTTTCTGTAACAGAAGATTTTTCTGGTTTCCCTAGACTTGGTGCTCGGGACATGATTTTTGTTTATTGGTTACTTGATAAAGAAATTGACAAAGTGGATTCTTTAATTGGTTTTATTTTAGATAATTTTTCAGACTTGGTTGAAGAACTTGAGAATAAGCGTGAAAAATTTTCTTGGAAAAAATTATTTTTATTAGCCAAAAAAAAGTATTTTGATTATTTATAAATTTTTTGCTTAAAGCTAAAGCAGTTTTATCTTGTGTGTTTCGGTTACTTGAAAAGTTTTATTATTAAATTCGAGCTTGATATAAGCACAGTTATCAATAGTCCCATGTTCTAGCTGTTTGTAACTGGCAAAACCAATTGAGATTAAAAACACTCTGATCATTGCGCCATGAGAAACAACTAGATTGGTGGTGCCCGGGTTTTTTTGTGCGGTTTTCTGCAGAAAACCGCACATTCTTTCAGCCGCCTTACCATCCAGCTCGATTTCCTTTGAAGCCTGATGCCACAGTCTTTGTTCTTTCTTCATTTTTTCTCTAGATTCAAAGACTCTCAATAATTTTTGTTCAAATTGGTTTACGTCACAACCTTCATACTTACCGAAAGACATTTCTCTTAACAATTGATTTTTTGTAACTTTTAATTTATGAGGTCTGCTGATAATTAAAGCTGTGTTATAAGCTCTAACCAAGTCTGAACTATAAGCTGAATCAAACTTAATTTTTTTAAGTTTTTTGGCTAAATTTTTAGCTTGTTTTATTCCGGTCTTTGTTAAATTAGAGTTGGTTTGACCTTGCAAAATGTGTTGTACGTTGCCCTCACTCTCTCCATGCCTGATTAGATAAAAAATAGTGGTCAACATAGTCTGCAATTTTACCAGAGATTAGTATAAAATATCTTTGTTCTTTTTAAGAAACTACTTGCGGGATTAGTACAGCGGTAGTATGCATCCTTCCCAAGGATGAGAAGCGGGTTCGACTCCCGTATCCCGCTCATAAGCAAGGTTAGCGTTTGAGTTTGAGCACTTTTTTTGTCAAGTTCAAAGTTCTATTGAGTATAGATAAAACTGATCCCTGTTGGCGTTTGCGATACATCCATAGTAGGGCAAGACCGGCAAAAATCGCCAAAATGAAGTAGCCAATTTTTTCTACACTCTCAAATCCCTGGTTGAGTGAATCTAGCGCTCCAAGACTCATGTAACCTAGGTAAAGGTAAATTGCGTTGCGTACAATTAGACCCAAGAACGTACTAACAAGATAAGTTTTAAGATTTATCTTGATCAGTCCAGCAATGACAGAGACCGGAGCAGTGGGCATGACAGGAATAGCTCTCATCAAAAAAATAGCAATGTCATCACGTTTGCCCTCGCCTAGAAATTTTCCTAGTCCTTCTGTATCAGAGCTAGAAACTCCAAGAAATTTGCCAAATTTGTTGATAATTATGTCTTCTGCTTTGTCTGCCAAAATATAAATGAGCAAACTACCCACTGTTTTGCTTAATGCTCCAATCAAAGCCAAAACTAAGATGAAAGTAAGTGGGCTATGCTGGGCGGCGGAAATTGAACCTGCTAGCATCATGACTAAGGGAGAAGGGATAGGGGCAAGTACCTCCTCTACCAAAGCGCCAATAAAAACAAACCATGTAACAGGAATTTGTTGGGCCAAAGTTTCTAGCCATTCAATCAAGGGTTGCATAGGGTTACCAGTTTACAACATAAATAAATTGAAGCATATCCGCAAAAATGATAAGTTTTGTGGTAGCATAATTTTGTGTCGCCTCACGGATTGTGTAAGAGATTGTTTTTAGAGAAAATATGCAAGAAGTACAAGTTGGTATTATCAGTAAAAATTCCAAAAAAATAATCGATTTTTACGTTAAGACTTTTGGTTTTACAGTTTTGTTTGAAGATACTAGTGGTTATGCTGAGCTACAAACTGAGATTGGAGTGAAGTTAGTTATTGAACCTGACAAGATGATTCAAGAGGAATTAAACAAAAAGTTGTCTTTTAGACAGTTTGTAAGGATTGAGGTTGTGGGGATGGAAAGCGTTATCAGTCAGTGTCAAAAACAAGAAGGTAAACTACTAAGGCCTCCTATTGCTCAACCCTATGGCAAAATAGAAGCATATATTATGGATCCGGAAGACAATGTTATCCAATTATTTGAAAAACTTTAGTCATGCCAAGACCAGCCTTTAAAAATCTTTTTATTTACCTCACCCTTCTACTTTTTTGTTTGATGGTGGCTGTGGTGTTTTGGACAGTTGCGGTGGAGGGCAGGATGTATTATTGTAGTGACAGCCTGCCTTTCTTTAATTTCCTTCCTCCATTTGTCCACGGCGAACAGTATGGAGATTATTACTCAGCTAACCCAATCCGAGTTTGGCTGATTTGGGGAATCTTGGTTTTTTTAATCTTTACTCTCCCCTACATTTTTACGATAAAACTAGGGAGAACAAAAAAACAAAAAATCAAGAAGGGTGAGAAATATGAGAGCTGATATCGCAGTAGCCACTGTTTCTTGGATCAGAACCGCCAAAGAGGCAGGGTTGATTCTCAAAACTATTGAGGCGTTGAGTCAGTTGGAGTTGCCTGTAGTGATTGTGGACGGCGGTTCTGATCCAAGATATTTGCAGAAAATTAGGGAAATGAAGAATGTTGTCTTGTTGACCGGAGGGAAAGGGCTGACAGCCCAGCTGATTGAGTCTCAGCGCCTAGCGGCCAAGTTGGCTAAAACTATTTTTTATCTTCACACCGACAAACTGGATTTTGCTTTGGAGACTGCACCAAAAATGATTGAGTATTACCGGAGTTTGAAACATCAAGGGGTGCTCGTTCCCACTCGCACCCCAGCTAGTATGGCTACCTACCCCATTTTTCAACAAAAAGTGGAAGATTTTCTCAATTATTTTATGAGTGATTACTTGGGTGTGACGGCCGATTATTATGCTGGGCCAAAGATATATCCAGCTTCTTTAGTATCTTACTTAGATCAGCTCCAAGGAGAAATTGGCTGGGGTTTTGAGGCTTATTTTTATGCTTTGGCCAAGAGACTGGAAATGCCTTTTGATTTTCTCTCTTTTTATATGAACTCGCCGGTGGACATAGATGATAAGGAAGAAACCAAAAAATATCGGCTTAAAGTCACTCAGTGGCAAATTGACGGATTGGCTCAGGGGCAGAAAGCAACGCTTTAGTCGTGTTACAATTTGAGTATGAGCTCGATTATTGATCATCATCTAAATGGAATTAAGCGGATTTGTCGTGAATCTGATATATCCTATTTGGCTGTGTTTGGCTCACACGCGCGGGGGGATTTTGATCAGTCAAGTGATGTAGATTTGTTGGTAGAGTTTAATCAAAAGCCAGGGTTGATAAAATTTATTGGTATAAAGCACAAATTTGAAGATCTTCTAGAAGCTAAAGTAGATTTGGTTACTAGAAAAGGACTGTCTAAATACTTAGAGCCGTATATTAAAGCAGATATTAAACAAATTTATGGTTAAATCACCCCTACCATTCATTGAGCATATTAAACAGGCAATTGCTTTAATTGAGGAGTACCTTGGTAATTACTCTTACTCTCAATTTGCAAAAGATCAAAAGACACGAGACGCAGTAATTAGACAACTGGAAATTATAGGTGAAGCGGCAACAAATTTAGAAGAAGAGTTTAGAAACACTTGCTCTGAGATTCCATGGCGAGAGATTGTGGATTTTCGTAACGTATTGATACACGATTACTGGGAAATTGATCTTGAACTTGTTTGGAAAGCCGCAACAGAAGAAATCAAAGAGTTAAAAAAAGCACTGGATTTAATAAAAATTTAAGTTGCCAAACTTGAGTAGTCTTTTTTTCTCTAACACTGTAAAATCAGATTGTTTGAAGTGCCTGTGTAGCTTAGTTGGTAGAGCGGCGGTATCGTAAACCGCAGGTCGTCGGTTCGATCCCGACCGCAGGCTCTTTGAAAAAATCAAAACACAATGTAATTTTTTTGGTGTAAACTTTGATTATGAGAGAAAAAATGGTTGTTTCTAGAATGATGAAAAGGGAAAAAAACAAATTGGTCAAGCAGAGCATGCTGGCTATAGCCCTATCGGTCTTTTTGGCTGTGGCATTTTTATTTGTTGTTTTACCCAATGCCCCTCGATTAATTGGTTTGGTGGTAGGCAATAGCAAACAAGATGTAAATAATGACAACTTTCCCCCACAGGTGCCTATTATTCAACTATCCACAAGAAACACCAACCAGCCAAGTTTTATCTTGCAAGGTTATTCTGAACCAAAAAGCAGGGTCAAACTCATGCACAACGATGATGAGCTTGATGAAATTGTTGCCAATGACTCTGGTATTTTTGAAATTAAAATTGGTTTAGTAGAAGGAGAAAACACCTTTTCTGCTACAGCCATAGATCAGGCGGAAAATGTTTCTTCTCAATCAAAACCGGAAAAACTATATTTAGATACAGAGCCACCAGACTTGAGTTGGGATGAGAGCATTGTGGATGGGATGAGTGTAATTGGTAAAGACAAACAATTTTTTTCTCTTAAAGGTCAAACCGAATCTGGGGCAAAAATTACCGTCAATGATCGCTTTTTCTTTGCCAAGGCAGATGGTAGTTTTGAGTATCGTTTGAGATTGCAAGAAGGGGAAAACCAACTAGTGATTAAGCTTGAGGACAAAGCTTCTAACCAGACTGTAAAAAACTTGAAACTATTTTTTAAGCCTTAAAGTGTTTTTACCTAGATATATCAAGCCTATTGTCAAAAAAGTAAACGGTTCTAGGATATTATTGAATTGGCTAAAGACCAAAACAGCGATTAAAAAAGATAGCATTAGCGGGTCTTTTTTTAGTGTTTTTTTTAATGTTTGAACGATTAAAGCTAGAAGTAAACCTGTGGTAATTGGTCCTGCCCAACCAAAGATTGTAAAAAATAGATTGTTGGCTAAGTTTGTGCGTTGTTTTGAGTTGGTCTTTGTTGAGGCTGGTCCGATTAGCCAATCTAAAGGATTGTGAGTGTTAAACCTCACCCAGTTTGTGTCGTGTTGTTTTCTGGAGTAAACGGAAAACGTTCTGGTTAAGTTTACCCCTGCCCCACCCGGCTTTGGGGAGAGTTGGATGGTGATTAAAAGAATAAAAAACACCAAAAAAATCTTAACCGCTTTTGAGCGCAATGGGTAATGATGATTGAGTAAGGGTAGTAAAAGTAATACTAAAAGTCCGATGAACAAACTTATAAAAGATGATCGAGAAAAAGTTAAGCCAAGCGCCAGTGTTTCAAGCCCAATAGCGCACATAAACCAGTTGCGGTATTTTTCAATTTTTATCCAGTAAACCAGTTTAAAAATGATGCTAGTGGTAAGGATAATACCGGTAAAGTTTGGGTCGAGTAATGTACCTATCAATCTGTAATAATGATCGTCCCAGCCCAAAGCCTTCAGCGATCTTAAATCGGGACTCACTAGATATAGCGCGAAACCAATAAAAGCTATGATGGTAGGCATAATAATGGCTATTTTTTGGATTAAAGCTTTGGTGATAGATTTTTCGAAACCAATAGAGTGAAGAAATACAACATAAAGACTCAAACGAAGAAAATACAGTAAAAATGTTGGCTGGTGGTAAATAATTGTTTTTAAGGTGCCTGTTATACCTAGTAGCAACAAGATTATGAGTATTTTTTTATTGATTTTTTTTAGTATGTTTGGTAGAAACTGATTTTTTTGTTTAAATATGATGACTGGAATAAAAATACCAATTAATAGATCGTGAGGGTAAATTGTTCCAAAGTTTTCTACTCCAAGTCTTAGTAATTGACCCAGAGTTAATAAACAAACAATGGCAAAGAGTAGAAACTTGATAAGTTTATTGAGAGTGAACATTTTTGGTTTTTTGGATAAAAAGAAAACTGCCGATTGTTAAAGGTAAAAGCATCAATAAGCGAGTGAAGGCCAAGGCCTCAACTGCTCCAGTTAAGCCACTTTTGTTTGCAAAAAACCAGATAGAGAAGCCAACGGTCAGTAAACTGGCAGTAAGATGAATATTGATCCATTTGTAGTTTTTTAAGCCTACCCAGAAAGTATAAAAAAAGGCAGTTAAACCTTGCGCAATTGCTGCTAGTACTAGCCAAGGAAGAATTGATTCTAGCTCCAACCATTTTACCCCAAGTCCCAGAGTGATTATTGGGTGTTTGAAGTAAACTACTAGAGTGCCGATGATCAACGATCCCATGCTTAACAAAAATAAGGCTTTCAAAAAGCCACGTTTTAATCTTTGGTGATCATGAGTTAATCTAGTGTAGGCCGCCAACAAGCTATGGTTGGCGGCCTTAACCGGCTCGTATGCTATCTTATGTGCTACGTTATAACCATTGTGATATAGACCAAGCTGATAGGTACCTAAGATTTTTCCTAATATTAAATCATCGACGTTCTCAATCAAGTAACTTAAAGTAGCAGTGATGGAGAGACCTTTGGCGTTTTGCCAAATTATCGCGGCAGCTGTTTTGTCATATGTAAACTTTGGCCTGGGTTTAGCTAATAAAAAGGAAAAAAAGACTTCTCCCAGAGCAGAGATAATCATGCCCAAAATAAAGACAGCAACATTTTGCCACCAAATAGCCAACAAAACAGTAAAAAATACTTCTGTTGCTTGTTTTAATGTTTGATAAAAGTATTCTTTTCTAAAAAGAAAATTTTTTTGCCATAAAGCAATGCTGGGATTAATAAAGCCTTTAATAATGGGGACAATAGCAGCCAAAAAACCCAACATAATCAAGATTTTCATATTGAATAAGTAACTCATAATTAAACTAATTGCTATTGTGATCAAGGCTATAATAAAACCTCTAAAAATAGCTATTACCCAAGCCGTGTCAATCAAGTGCTTGGCATCATTTTTGGTTTGAAGGATGGTGATGTTAATTCCGGTTTGAGTAATAGCTTCTGATACCCCTAGTCCTATAGCGACAAGAGAAAAAATGCCGAACTCTGTTGGGTCAAGCAATCTAGATAAAAAAAAGATTTTGATAGCTGCCAATAAAACATAAGAAAGCTTGAGAAGACCTTGCCAACCAAAACCTTTGAGCACAGATTCTTGATAATTTTTCACAATGTTCTTCATGTTAAAACTACTGCTTATTGTACACAACTTTCCACTTGTTAATCATGAGTAAAAAGTTCATACTATGTTCTGTTTTTATGTCAAGAATATTTAATACCATTGGTTCTTTTGTTGTAGATTTGACCGAAACATTGGTGATAGGCCTGTCTTTGTTTTTAATGGTCTATCTTTTTTTGGTGCAACCACACCAAGTCAACGGTCAATCAATGGTACCTAATTTCCAAAGTGGCGAGTACGTTTTAACTGATAAATTGAGTTACAAAATGGGTCAACCCAAGCGTGGCGATGTGGTGGTTTTTCACTCTCCTGCTGCTGCCAACTGCCCAACTGGCACTGGTTGTGATTTTATTAAAAGAGTCATAGGTTTGCCCGGAGAGACAGTGGCAGTAAAGAACAACGCAATTTATATTAATGATCAAAAACTAGTTGAATCTTACATTCCACAAGATTTTGTGATCTCGGCTGGAGCATATACTAAGGATGGTAGAGAAATCTACTTAGGTGAAAAAGAGTATTTTGTTTCTGGTGACAACAGACCTTACTCAAGCGATTCCAGAGCTTGGGGTCCAATTGAAAAATCTGACATAGTGGGCAAAGCCTTCTTTGTTTATTGGCCTATTAAAAGCGCTGGTGCGATTAAGCCAGCAAGCTATTAATCTTTCAAATAAAGATTTTTGAAAAACAAAGTCTTGTGATGACCTTCAATTTTTTAGTGGCTGTTGAAAAGTGCAAGTAAATAATCAAGATCTGACTTGGTAGTTTCTAGGTCACCATGAAGTGTGATGGTTAATCTTGTTTGTCTGTTTGATTGAGTTAGTTTAACTTTTGGTTTGGCATGAAAAATTTTTTCAACGGATGATTGCCAGTGTTTTAGTGTGTTGGGATCAACCGCTTTGGTCTTGTTATTGGTTTGAGATTGGCCTGGGTGTGTTTGTCTGTAAATTCTGACCAACTCTTCCGTTCTTCTCACAGATGCGGTTTCCTTAATGACCTTTTTGTAAATCTCTACTGCAGTCTTTTGATCCTCAATGCCAAGTAGTGCTCGAGCATGACCTTCAGAGATCTGACCACCGACCAAGCCATCTTTAATTGCATCTGGCAGTTTAAGCAAGCGGATGGAGTTGCTAACAAATGACATAGACTTACCTAATTTTTCAGCTACTTCTTCAAAAGAGTAATGAAAGTCCTGCATTAACTGTTTAAAAGCTTTGGCTCTTTCTATGGCGTTTAGATTTATTCTCTGCACATTTTCAATCAATGCCATTTCCAACATGCCTTTGGGAGTGGTTTTTTTTACTACCACAGGCACCAATTCTAGTCCCAGAATGGATGCAGCTCTCCATCTTCTTTCCCCGGCGATAATCTGATATCCAGCTGGTGTGTTAGCTACTACCAAAGGTTCAATAATGCCATGAGTTTTGATTGATTGAACTAGACCTGCAAGATCCTCTTTCTGGATCTTGCCTCTTGGTTGGAAAGGATTGGGCTGGAGAATGTTGGTTTTCAAAATTTGAACAGCAACTTCAGTCATATTTTTAGTATGTCACTTTTTAGAATTTTTGTATACAGAGGATCAGCCAATTTAGGTGATTTTTACTAAAGTTTTCCCAAAGCGTTTACCAAACTTGACCACTCCTTCTTTGAGGGCAAATAAAGTGTAGTCTCTGCCGGTACCTACGCCCGCTCCAGATTTATAACAAGAACCTTTTTGTCTGATGATTATTTGCCCCACGCGGACTTTTTGGCCATCAGTTTTCTTAAGACCAAAGCGCTTGCCGTGACGCATGCGTTGTGATTGTTGAGCAACTTTACCGGAAGCCTTGACGTGTGACATAAGAAAATGGATTATACTACATTACTTTTGTAGTTCAAACTGCCAAATTTCCCTTGTTACTTGCGCTTGCAGTTTGCCGTAGCTTAGAGACCTATCTAATAATTTATAACCGTGACTGGCTAGAGTGCTGACTAGGTTATCCCAGTTAGAGTTATTTTTTATTTTGTTAAAACGGGGGAAAAGTATCACTACTTTGGCTTTTGGTTTTAAAATACTTTTCCAAGCTTTAAATGAGCCAAGGTAGAGTTTTTGCAGACCTTTTATAATGTTGGGAATATCTTTGGGATTGGGTGTTTGTTTTCCCAAAAAAGGTTCAGTAACCAAGTGAGAAACGCTGTTGGGTTTGAGAGATTTTTCTAGTTGAGTTGCGTCGCTTAACAAGAACTTGATTTTTTGATCTGGCGAATTAGTGGTATTAAAAGTACTTTTAAACCATTCTAGATTGGCAAGACTACCATCTATCGCCTCTTGGCTAATATCGCAACCAATCGCTTCATGGAAACCAAGACCGATTGCTTCAAAAGGGATAGTGCCAGAGCCACAAAAAGGATCAAGCAAACAGTAAGTGTTTTGAGGTTGATCTATCAAGTTTAAGGCCTCTTGACCAAGAGATAAGTTTAAAAGTATGCGCGCCACTTTTGGTGGTAGTAAACCGCGTTTGTGTTGAGCTATGGGTTTGCCGCGATCTCTTAAACTCCAAAAATCAATATCTTGAACGCTGACAGTTTGAGCTAAGTAATTGATAGCTTTTTGGTCGCGACAGGCCAGTAGTTCTACTACCTGCTTTTTATGTAGCAACACTGCCGCGCCGAGTCCGGCGCGGCAGTTTTCGTAGTACTTGATAGATTTACCTGTTACTCCCACTAGGTTGTTCTTGATGACATGAGTATTGATTCTTGGTAGATGGTCTCTACCTAGTTCGCCTATCGCAAACTCTAAACTTGTTTTTGTCTGCGTCAGCAAGCTTAGTTTTTTCTCTAAAGTCTGTTCTATTTTTTCTTGAGTGACATTGGTTAATGTGGCAAAAACCGAGGCAATCTTGACTGTTCCGCCTAGCAGATCTTGGATTTTTTTTATTTTTAACTCATCAATGTTTTGGTCAAGAAGAACAAAGCTACCACAACTCACCAAGTTCTCTTTGCCTAGTACGGCCTGAATCTCTGCTAAAGAAAGGGCAGCGTTACTGCCTAGTTGAAACAACAACACATTAAACCTACTGTTATAATTTTAATAAGAAATTTTTTTAATTATTAGAGTGGTATGCGATTGGCGATGACCTCTTACCTTGCGGTAGCGTGATTTTGCTTTGTACTTAGCCACTCTGATCTTTTTTCCAAGATGATGATCTTTAATTGTGGCAGTTACTTTGGCTTTAAGAATTGTGGGTTCCCCAATCAAAGTTTGTTTTTCATCTTTAATCAAAAGTACATCAGAGATATTGTAAGTGGCTGAATCAGCTTCTGGCATTTTATCCACCACCAGCTCATCTCCTTCTTCAACAATAAATTGTTTTCCTTGTAACTGAACTACGGCGTAAGTCATAGGTAGGTGATTATATGACACTTATAAAGTTTATACAAGAAAGAGTTGTTTTCCTGTATTTTTGTTGTTCTTGATCAAGTTTTGGCCAACACCAAAGCACAAACTATATGCCAGCAAGGAACTACCGCCTGTTGAGATAAAAGGTAAAGTAAGGCCGGTAATTGGAAGCAAGCCAATATTGGTGCCAACAGCTACAAAAGTTTGTAAGGAAAACATCAAAGCTATGAAATATAAATATAACTTGCCACTAATGGTAGACAACTTGCCTGCTTCCAGATATAGAAAAAAGGTGAGAAATATGTAAATTACAATAAGCGAGATAGAACCTATCAAACCAAACTGTTCGGCAAAAGCAGCAAAAATAAAATCTGTGTTTTTCTCTGGTAAAAATGCCAGCTGCGCCTGTGAGCCTTTGCCCGCGCCTTTGCCCCACCACCCTCCTCCGCCTACTGCAATTAGAGATTGAGTGGCATTGTAACTATTCTCTGTTTCTTGAGATGAAAGAGAGTTTAAAAAATCCAAGACTCTGTTTTTTTGATATGGTTTCATCAGCATTTGTGCGCCGAAACTGGCCAAAAATAGAAAAACCATGATTGTTATTAACGTGTGTTTTATGGGTAGTCCTGACAAAAAAAATAAAACGCTCATAAGAAAGAAAAAAAGTAATCCAGTACTTAAATTAGGTGCCAAGATAATCAATAGCCATGGTAGAAAAATAATACACCAAGCTTTTAACTGATTTGTCCAATTACTTATTGGGTTCTTGCTTAAAAAGTTGATTAAGACTAATCCGATTAAGGGTAGGGCAAACTGCGATGGTTGAAGACTGAAGAAATCTCCAAAGTGAATCCATCTAGCGGTTTGTCTGGTTTCTTGTGACAAAAGAAAGGGTAGTAATAAAGACAAACAGATTAATAAATATAGTATCTTTGGTTTCCTGAACCAGGAATCGAAAGAAACATAACTTGTTAAAAAAAACACAGTGGCTCCGGCAATCAAGAACGAGAGCTGTTTGGTTAGTAAGTGTGGTGACAGGTCGTTGACCATGATAAGGCCAATCAAGCTCAAACCCATAAGACCGAGTGGTAAAACAAGACGATTGACCATATTAAAGAATACCAAACGTTGGACCCTTGACCAAGAGAGAGTGGGTTTTTTCTTCAATTGTTTTTTGCCATACTTCAGGCCAGCTTGGTGCAGAAACCTGGATCTTGGTTTCTGCACCAAGCCCCAATTGTTTGCGCAATTTTTGAATGTTTCTTATAAGTTCTCTTGCCTCGCCTTCTTCTTTCAGTGGTTTGGTAATTTCTGTATCTAATTTGACCAAAGTTTCTTGGCTGCTGTCAGATTTTGCCCACTCAATTTTCTTTACATTAATCTCATCGGCCAAAACAGCCAAAAGAGCATGGCTTGGTTGATTTGGAGATGTAACTTGGGCTCGAGCTAATGGTTGTCTTACTTTAATACCGGAGATTTTGCGTAAGCTGTGAGCTTTTTCCGCAATCTTTTTTATTTCTAGCATCTCTTTTTCTAAATCAGGCTGAATCAATTTATGATTGGCTGTGGGCCAGTCTGTCAAATGAATGCTGACCTGATCTAGATTAAAACTTTGGTAAATTAACTCACTAAAAAAAGGAGCAAAAGGGGCAAAAAGCTGGGCAAGTTTAAGTAAGACAAAGCTCAAGATTGGTAACGAAGCTTGTCTGGTTTCTAAGTTTCTAAATCTATCTCTACTTCTTCTGATATACCAAGTAGAAAGTTCGTCCACAAAGTTCATTAGCTCTCTGGTGGTTTTCACTACATCATAACCATCCATGTGTTTGGTTGTTGATTCAATTAAGGTGTTGAGTCTACTAAGAAGCCAAACGTCCATAATGTCTTGACAATTAAGAGGTGCCTCTGGGTTTAGTTGGAAATTTGAGCTATACAATCTATAAAAAGCTACCACGTTCCATAAGATCAGAAATATTTTTTTGCGAATATCTGCTACCTCTTTTGCATTAAAATTGAGGTTTTCGCCCTTCATAACGGGTGAGCTCATCAAGTAAAGTCTTAAGCTATCTACGCCATATTGGTTAATGATGGTCATGGGGTCTGGATAGTTTTTTTTAGATTTGCTCATTTTGGAACCATCTTCAGCCAAGATGGTTCCAGTCGTTAGAGTATTTTCTACTGCTTTTTTGCCAAAAAGCCCTACCGAGATCACATGCATGGTATAAAACCAAGCTCTGGTTTGGGCAATATACTCGCTCACAAATTGAGCAGGATAAGCTGACTCAAATGTTTTTTTATTGGCAAAAGGGTAATGTTTGGAAGCAAAAGGCATTGATCCTGATTCCACCCAACAGTCAAAAACTTCTGGAATTCTTTGCCCAATTTCTTTTCTCTTGTCGTCAACATAAACCTTGATTGAGTCAATTAACTCGCGGTGGATGTCGGTTAAACCCCTGATTTCCTCTGGATTGACTGCCCATTCTTGCAATTCTTCAATTGAGCCAATTACTCGCAAGTGTTTTTTGTTTGGTGATTGCCAGATTGGCATGGGAGTACCCCAGTAGCGTGAACGAGAGATATTCCAGTCCGGTGCTTCTTGCAAGCCCTTACCAAATCGCCCGTGTTTTAAGTGTTGGGGATACCAATTCATGTTTTCATTTTCTTCAATCAGTTTGGCTTTAAGTTTCTGGACGTCAATAAACCAGGCAGAAACAGCATTGTAATAAAGAGGGGTGTTGCAACGATAACAAAAAGGATAAGAATGCGTTATCTTGTCCAGTTTAAATAAAAGTTGTCTTTGGTTTAAATCTTGATTGATGACTTCTTCGCTTTTTTTGTAAAAAAGCCCGGATACTAGTTTGACAAATGACAGAAACTTACCATTTTCATCTAGAGTGGGTACAAGCGGCAAACGATGTTTTATGGCTAGCTTGTAATCATCTTCACCAAAGATGGCAGCGGTATGAACAATTCCGGTCCCATCTTGAAGACTGACGAAATCAGCTTCCAGTACGCTCCAAGTAGTAGGGGTGATGCTTTCTTTGGGTAAATAAGGGTAGAGAGGCTCGTATTTGAGCCCAACCAAGTTTTTGCCCAGAGTTGTTTCGATAACTTGAGGCGCTTTTTTACCAAAAAGCGCCTCACATCTGTCTTTAGCTACCCAATAAAAATTTTCATCAAGCTTTACTTTGAGATACTCTGCTTTTGATTGGACCGCTAGAGCAACATTACCTGGCAGTGTCCAAGGGGTAGTGGTCCATGCTAGAAAGAAAGTGTTGTTCTGATCTTTTACTTTGAATTTCACTGTCAGAGAAAAATCCTCTGTTTCGGCGTAGCTGTTGTCCATGGCAATTTCGAAATTGGAGAGAGGGGTGGCGCACCTCGGGCAGTAAAGAATGACTTTTCTACCTTCATAAACCAATCCTTTGGTAAAAAGTTCTTTGAATCCCCACCAAACCGATTCCATGTAATCTGTGTCCATGGTTTTGTAATTGTTTTTAAAATCCACCCATCTACCTAAACGACCAATGATTTTTTCCCATTCTTTGTCCAGTCTCAATACTTCCTTTCGACAAGCGGAGTTAAAGTTGTCAATGCCAAAAGTCTCAATTCCTTTTTTGCCGTCTTTGATATTTAGTTGTTGTTCAATGATGTTTTCAATAGGTAAACCATGACAATCCCATCCCCAAACTCTTTCTACTTTGTAGCCTTTCATGGTCCAGTAACGACCTATTACATCCTTGCTGGTAGATCCAAGCAAATGGCCGTAATGAGGCATGCCAGTGGCAAATGGAGGACCGTCATAAAAAATGAACTGCTTGTCTTTTGAACGCGTTTCGATAGATCGCTCGAAGACTTTTTCAGCTTGCCAGAATTTAAGTACCGTCTCCTCTAGTTTAGGCAAATCAGGCTGATTTGGCCAAGTATCTGGCAGGTAACTAGATTTTTTGATATTTTGTGACATCTCTTAACTGGCATTATAACCGCAACTGTATTTTTCGGTCAATTTGATTTGTCTAGTTTTAGTAGTCTGCTTAATTGACAGCAAAGACTATTCTAGTATAATAAAACACATCAATATATTAACTAATAGAGTTATATATTTTAATATATATAAAATAAGAACAAAGAAGAGACAAAACGCTATAAAAGTAACAAAAGACAACAATGAGTGTAAAAACTAATCCCAAGAAACTTTTTAATTTATCTCTGGCGATAACGGTGGTTCTGTCTTTAGTTAATGGACTTTTTATTTCTTTTACTGGTCAGATTATTGTCAATCAGGCTGAAAGTTTTATAAGCAAAAGATCCCAACGGATTTTTGGTCAACCAGAGAGACTAAACCTAGTCAGTGCTGAAGGAGAGAGTTGTAGTGAATTGGGTGGCACCTGTGGGAGTTGTAAGTCAGGTTATGGATCACCAAATGCTTATTGTGGTTGTGTATGTAGCGAAGGCGGAGGCTGTCCATGTGATAATGAACCAGATGGTTGGTGTGATTTAGGTCAGGGATACTATAATTCCGGTTGTAATCAATCTTCTCCATCTCCGGGAGTTAGTGGCTCTGTTTGGTGTGCTTCTTTTAATTGTCCTAATGGTGATTCAAACGGTGACGGAGAGTGTACTTCTGCTGATAGTAATGTTTCTATGACATTGGGTGATAACTCAAATTGTCAGACTCCAAACTGTGGTCAGATTGATTACTATAATTGCGGAACAAAAGGTAAAGATTGGCAATGTTACTTTAAACATACAATGCACGGAGGTTTTCCTAATTGTGGAGGCCCAAGCTTTGGTGGCGACTCAATTTGTAGACCGGAACTGGTGGGGCAAAAGGTTATTCCTACTACAGTTACTGTTGGTGGAAGCTTGACATTTAGAGTTTATTACGAGAACTCAAATCAGAAACACGGTGATTATCAAGACGGCGAAGCATCTGATTCTTGGAGTGGTGGGATAGCTTCTCCTTGTCTAGTGACTGTTTATCCGGCTGGTAGTAAGTATGACGAGACAACTGGCAAGGAAGTGTGGAAAGACGAAGTGTGTAATACCAATGCGACTGGGACTTTCAGTTGGACACACAGATGGTGGAAAGATGAGGCGAAAACTCTCCCTGCGTGTGCTGAAAGTATAACTTTTTCTGTTACTGCTCAACCTACTCTTACCCCCACACCGACCAATACCCCAACTCCTACCAACACTCCTACCCCTACGCCTACTCCTACCCCTACGCCTACTGCTACTCCCACTCCCACTCCCACTGGAACACTGACGCCTACGCCTACTCCCACTCCCACTCCCACTGGAACACTGACGCCTACGCCTACTCCTACCCCAACTCCTACCAACACTCCTACCCCTACGCCTACTCCTACCCCAACTCCTACCAACACTCCTACCCCTACGCCTACTGCTACTCCCACTCCCACTCCCACTCTTTCGCCAATTTGTAATAGATCTTGCAGTGTTGACAATGATTGTGGAGGTAATGAGTATGTATGCTACACAATAAGTAGTAGCGTTAAACTTTGCCGTTTGGGTTCCAACAGAACCGATGAAAACTGTCGTGTAGCTGTAGTAGCTACTCCTACTCCTACCCCTACCACTATTACTCAACAGACTATAATTAAGAAAATTGTGATTTACAAAGCAGGTAGACCATTAGAACCCCACAAGCCGGTTGACGCCAGTTTTAATTTAAACGTTTTCTGGTACGATGTCCAACAGATCTGGCAAAAGTTGTTGATCGTTCTCACCTTAGACTAAAGCTTGGTAAAACTTGGTTTTTTGGTTCTTATTTGTGGCGTAAGAAGGCTGGGATCTCAAAATCGTCACTTAGGTCATCTTTGACTTGGTTCTTTTTGACCTCGTTATTTTGGTTTTGTTCTGTATCCAAATCCTCTACCAGCATGTTGCCGACAACGCCTGTATTAACTTGGCTGGTGGTCAGAGGCTGGGTAAAACTATCAGGAGTTCTGTCGATCTTATCTGGAGTATCTTGAGCATTATCAAGGGAGTTTTTGTTTTTCAAGTCTTGTGAGTAAGCACCGAAAAGAGGGCGTTTGTTTAAACCAAATCTAATTCCTTGTTCTTTAAAACCAGTGGCAATGACACTAATTCTAATTTTTGAGCTCATTTCTTCTGATATGGTAGCTCCAAAAATAATATTTGCTTCAGGATCCGCGGCATTAGCGATGATGTTTGAGGCATCTGCCACCTCTGTCATAGTTAAATCTGGGCCACCAATTACGTTGTACAGAATTCCTTTAGCTCCATCTATAGAAACTTCCAAAAGAGGTGAGGCAATGGCCATTCTAGCGGCTGTAGCAGCCCTGTTTTCTCCACTAGCTTCTCCAATACCCATGAGCGCAGATCCAGAGTCTGTCATGATAGTTTTTACATCGGCAAAATCAACATTAATTAACCCTGGTGAAGTAATAAGATCTGATATTCCTTGTACCCCTTGGCCTAAAACGTTATCCGCCAAACGAAAAGCGTCAAGCAGCGTCATTTTTTTGTCTACCACATCCATTAGTCTTTGATTAGGAATAACAATCAAGGTGTCAACGTGCTCTCTTAAAGCCTCAATGCCTTCTTCCGCGGTTTGCATCCTTCTTATACCCTCAAAACTAAATGGTTTGGTGACTACAGCTACGGTTAAAGCTCCACTTTCTTTGGCAATTTCCGCGATAATTGGTGAAGCGCCTGTGCCTGTACCACCACCCATCCCAGCCGTAATAAACACCATGTCGGTATCAAACAGTAACTCCTTGATTTTTTCGTAGGATTCTTCTGCCGCAGTTTTGCCTACATCTGGATCAGCTCCACTACCCAGACCTTTGGTAAAGTTGTTTCCAATTTGTAATTTTGTTTCAGATTTTGAGGTCAAAAGTGCTTGAGCATCAGTGTTAACAGTGATGAACTCCACACCTTTTATTTGATTGGAAGCGATCATGGAGTTGACTGCGTTGCCTCCTCCTCCGCCAACGCCAATAACTTTAATTTTTGCGAAAGTGGTGTTGTTTGGTTTGACCAATGCCATATATTTTGAGCTATTTTATCATACTACATTTTGTCTAGGGCAAGATGGATTTTAAAAAACTTAAAATTTTGTTTTTTAAGTTTTTAAGTACCATTTTGTTCTCAAAAAAGCTGTTAAAAGTAAAAGATGGTTTTTCTTCTAGGTTAGTTTGTTTTAAACCATACTCTATTAAGCCGACTGCTGTGGCATAAGAAGGTTGATGAATGTCATTGGTCAGACCTTGAAGTTGTTTAGGTAAACCAATTCTTGCTGGTAGTTGCAGAGTATGTTTGGCTACCTCCACCATCATGATGGTATTTGCGCCTCCTCCTGTTAACACAATCCCAGCAGGAACAAGTGGCAGCAACTGTTTTTTTTCTAGCTGTTCTCCAGCCATAAGCATAATTTCTTTGATTCTAGGAATCATGATACCTTCTATTGCGGTTTTCTTTGATATTGTGTCTTTGGTGTCAAGAATTCCTAGTTCAGTTAATGATAGTTGGTCAAACTGTCTTCTTCTTTTGGCAAAATCGCTTTTTGATTCACCTGCTTTTGGGGTGATTGAGTTGGTTTGTATTTCAGAAGACAAAAAGAGTTTAATTTTTTCCGCAGAGTCTAAACTAACTCTGCAACCTAGCGCTAGATCTTGAGTAATATGCCTTGCTCCAATAGGTAAGACTCCAGAGTAACTCAAAGCCCCATCAACATAAGCACAGATGGCGGTAGAGCCGGCCCCAATATTTAAACACACTACGCCTAGTTCCTTTTCTGTTTCAGATACCACTACTTCAGCGCTGGCGAGCCCGGAAAAAACAAAACCATTAATCTTAATTCCTAGATCCAGAACACACTTTTCAATGTTTCTTAGTGAGGTAGAAAGACCAGTAATGATGTGAGCCTCTGTTTCTAGTCTTACCCCAGTCATGCCAACTGGATCCTTAATACCCTCCTGCGAGTCAACAGTGAAGTACTTGGGGATAATATGAATAATCTCTCTATCTGACGGCAAAGACACAGCCTTGGCGGCTTCTATGACCCTTTCCACGTCAGTTTCGTAAATTTCTTGATCAGGAGAGGATACAGCCACCACTCCTTTGGAGTTTAGGGAGTTGATTTGTGATCCAGAAATGGCTACATAGGCCTCTTTTACTTCTACGCCAGCCATGCGTTCTGCTGCATCAAGACTGTCGGTGATAGTGCCTAGAACTTGTTCCAAGTCGATGATTTGACTTTTTTTCACTCCTTTAGACGCGACCGCTGAAACACCAAGCACTCTGGTCTTTCCTAGTTGAGTATCAAGACTAGCAATTATTGTAGTGCAGGTATCAGTGCCAATATCAATGCCGGTAATAATTTTTGCTTGACTCATAACTTTAATAGCATAGCAAAATTAATCTTCATTGCGTAGTACTGGTAAAAGAAAGCGCAAATCAATAATTTGTTGATTTAAATCGAGGTTTTCAAGCTGTTTGCTCTCAAGCAAGGTTGCTAATCTGGAAACGTTTAAGTTTGCTTCTTTAGAATTGAGAATCACTTTAAACTTTTCTAACTCAACAGCAATTTCATAAGTTGAGTAATAATTGATTTGTTTGAATGAAACCTGTTTGTTTTGCAAAGCATTGATAACAGCCATTAATTCTTGGTGTAATGTGTGGTCAAGTAAGTAAGTGTTGGTGTTGATTGTGCTTGCAGCTTGGCTATCTAGATAGACCTTGGGTAAATTATCTGGTTGTGTTTTGGTGGTAATTATTTTGCCATTTTTAGTTATTACCACCATCTGGTTGTTGCTGTGAAGTAAGTAGCCAAGTCCTGTAGGCTCAAGCAATATCTTAATTTTATTGGGAAAAATTTTTTCCACTTGGTTAATTTTGAAGTTGAGTGCTAGATTTTGTTCATGTTCAAGCCAAGATTGAGGGTCATTAAATAAAATATTTCTTTTTTGAGTTTTTTTAGTTGACGTCAAAAGATTAATTGGGCAAGATTGAAAGTTAGTCAGTTGACAGTCAAAATCTTTGATCTCAAAAAATTTTAGTTGTGTAAGCAAAACCCACAAACCAAACCATACCCAGAAAACAAGAGATAGCAAAAGATAATGTTTAGTTTTTAACCACATCGCAAACCAAGTTGTAAACAGATTTTACTCCCAGTTGAGGTTTGTTTTTGCTCAAGGCTACTTTCATTTGTGTTTTTCTTTTCATGGCTTGATTAATAGTTTTAAGCAGTGTGACTGTATTGAGATTTTTTTGTTCCAAGATATAAGCTCCTCCAATTTGAGCTAGAGCTTGAGCATTTTTCAGTTGTTCCTGATTATAAGAAAAAGGCAAAGGAATTAAAATACTGGGTAATTGGTGAAAGTTTATCTCGGCTACCGTGTTGGCTCCAGCTCTAGCTATAACCAAACTACTTTTTCTAAAAATCCAGTTCAATTCTGTTTCTGAAAGCCATTCAAAAACTATATACTGGGATCTTTGTGTTGGGTTGAGTTTTTTGCTATTGACTAAGAGCTCTTTGTAATAGTCTCTTTGATTGGATTTGCTCCCACATTGGTGAATAATAAACCATTTCTGTGTCAGTTGGGCAATAGCTTGTGAAACGGTACAATTGATAATCTCTGAACCTTGCGATCCTCCTGTGATGTAAATAATGGGCCTTATATTTTTACGATTAAACCAACTGGGAAAGATAGGTTCTTGTGACATTAATTGCGATCTGATTAAAGGTCCAGTAAAAACAGTTTTTCTTGGGTTAAAAAGCTTAAGAGAGTCCTTATGACTTACGGCAATTTTCTGCACAAACAGACTAATTATTTTGTTGGCTAATCCTGTAGTTTGTGTTTGTTCATGAGTAATTGAGGGAATTTTAAGTATAAAAGAGGCAAACACAATGGGTACTGCCAAGTAACTACCAAAGCTTAAAACAACGTCAGGTTTGTGTTTTGTAAGTAAAATAATTGCTTTTATAAAACCATGGAATAAAATTAAGAGATTGAAAATCAAGGTTAATATTGGTTGGTTGTTAATTTTTCCAGAGTTAAAAGGAATAAATGTTACTTGTCTTTTTAATACCTCGTCTCTTTCATGGGCCGGTTGTTTGCTACTTTGTCTAGCAAACAACCGGCCAAAAAAGATTAATTCATCATTTTGGTGATTTTTTTGACAGTAATCAATAAAAGCTAGCGCTGGAGTTAAATGTCCGCCAATCAATGCAATCTTCATAACTTTTTTCTTCCTATTTTCATTAAAACGCCTATCGCCAACAACAGCATGATTTGCGAGGATCTACCATAAGAAAAGAAAGGCAATGGTACTCCAGTAAGTGGCAAAAGACTGGTGGCTGCTGCTAAGTTTAACATGGTTTGTAAAGTAATCCAGTTGGCAATGCCTAAACCGAATAGTTGCTCATCTGTTTCTATTTTGCTGTGATTGGTCAATTTGTAACTACTGATGATTAAACAAAGGTAAAGGCTAATGATAATTAATCCCCCCAAGAACCCAATTTCCTCACCCACAATGGCAAAAATAGAGTCTGTGCTGGCTTCTGGTATGTAGGCATATTTTTGTCTTGAGTTGCCGATTCCTTGTCCAAACCAACCGCCTCTACCCAAAGCCACTACCATTTGTCTTACATGAAAAGAGGCTCCCAAGGGATCAGATTCTGGGTTGAGAAAAGTGGTTAATCTTTGCAATCTATACGGAGAAGCAATAATTGCCAAAACGATCAAGGGTGTGACAGATAAGCACAGTACAATAATACTTTTCATACTGCCGCCTGCGAAGAAATATAATCCGAAGCTAATTGACAAAACCAAGAGTAGCGAACCCAAGTCCGGCTGTAATATTAAAAGTATCAAGGGTGGAACGAGAAACAACAAGAAAACAGACAGCTTTTGTTTTTTGGCTAGTAACTTGGTAAAAAACGCAATGAGAGCAAACTTGAAAAACTCTACAGACTGAAAATTGATAAATGGTAGATTAAGCCAGCGTCTGGCGCCATTAAGCTCTAGTCCGATGCCGGGTATAAAGACAGCCAGTAGTGAAAGTATTCCTAGTAAATAAAGCCACACGGCTACTTTGTTCCAGAACTTGTATGGAACAAAGTAGCCAAACAAAAAAGCAAAGAAACCAATCAGTATCCCTAGCAAATGTTTTTTAAAAAGAAAATAAGGATTGCCAAAAGTGATCTCGCTTTCTACCAAGGAGGCGTCAAACACAAAAAGAGCGCCCAGGCCAATCAAAGTAATGAGGCTAAATAGAAATGTTTTTAACCATTTTTGATTGGACTGCATACCAAATCTTAAGTTTAAATAATAGCTAGCCAAACGCCAAATAATGTGAGGAGTATTTGTATCAACCAAGCTCTTTGCACAATCTTTGGTTCTGCCCAACCATATTGTTGTAGACTCAAGTGAATAGGCGCGGCTGGCATGAGTTTTTTCTTGAGCCACTTTTTACTTAGTAATTGGAGTAAGACACTACCTATTTCCAACACAAAAATAAAACCAATAATGACCAAAGCCACTACTTTTCCTACCAAAATTCCTACCACTGCCAAGGTAGCACCAAATGAGAGTGATCCAACGTCCCCCATAAAAATTCTGGCAGGATATACATTGAAATAGAGAAAAGAGATTAGAGACCCTAGCCACAAAGCTAAAAATATAGTCAAGGGCACATCAAGAATGGAGGCTGATAAAAACCAAAACCCAAAAAGGGAAATCATCAGAGTGCCAGATGCCAACCCATCAAGTCCGTCAGTGATGTTGACTGCGTTAGCGAAAGCTACTATGGCAAAAGTAGAAAAAGGGATAAACACAAAACCCATGGGTATGATGCCGAAAAAAGGAACATGAATAAAAGAAATTCCAAGATGAGTAAAAATCATGTACGAAATAACCAAAGCCAAGATGATTTCCAAGACAAACTTTTGTTTCATGCCTAGGCCAAAAAGGCCATTTTTTTTGAGTTGAAAAATTTTTCTTATATCGTCATAAAGACCTAAGATGCCAAAAGATATAAAAGTGAAAAAAAGAATGCCAATCTCTGCTTTTTGATCAGTGTGGACGCTAGTAATATCCACTCCGGTCTTTGACATAATTGGCATGACTAGAAAAAAAAGAAGAGTAACCACTGTAATGATTAACAATCCTCCCCCTATGGGAACACCAGCTTTATTTTTATGAAAGCGATTAAAAATTGGGGTTAGTTTACCAAAAACATCTTTAGTGTTTTGATTGAGCCTTTTTAATTTTAAAGAGTAAAGTAAGTTAATAAAAGGTATGACCAGTCCACTTGTGACCATGAAAGATAAAAGTAAAACGCTTAAAGCAACAGACAAACCGCCCATATTATAACTTTCTTATTTTTTGATTAACTCAATCAATGCACCCATGGAGTTCAATCTTTCGTGCAAGTTTTCATAACCTCTTTCTATCTGTTCTACTCCAGTAATGGTACTTACACCTCTGGAAATCATGGCCGCCAATACTAGGCTAGCGCCATGTCTTAAGTCCTTCACTTTGTACTTTCCTGCTTTTAGATTACTGGGTCCTGTAATTTCTAGTCCGTGATAATTGGTGGGTCGATCGTCTTCTAAATTAAAATTGTAGGTTTTTTCTTTGTTTTGAACTTTGGGGTGAAATAATTTAATTTTTGCACCCATCTGTGCCAACTCTTCGGTATATTGAAAGCGATTGGACATTACAGTTTCGTGAATCACGCTTTTACCCTTTGCTTGAGTCATTAAAGTACCCCAGAGTGGTTGCCAGTCGGTCATGAATCCTGGCTCAATATTTGTTTTGATTGTGGTGGCTTGAAGGGGCTGTCGCCAGAAAAAACGAATGCCGTAATTACCAACCTCATATCCTCCTTTAGCTTTTTTCACTTGACATAAAAAGGCTTTTAAATGATCTGGTCGAGCATTTTCAATAATTACATCTCCTTTGGTAGCTAAAGCTGCGCAAGCGTAAGACACAGCTTCGTTGCGATCTGGTATTAAAGCATGAATGGCGCCAGACAAAGATTCAACCCCGTCAATTTCTATGGTTCTTGGTGTTGTGCGTTTGATTCTGGCGCCCATTTTGTTTAGAAAAGCAATTAGATCATCTACCTCTGGTTCTTGAGCGGAATTTTTTAAGATAGTTTTGCCTTTGGCCAAACAGGCTGCCAAGATCAAAGTTTCTGTTCCAGTATGCGTGTTCTTTCTGAACTCGTAATTTGTGCCCATTAATTTCTTGGCTTGAGCATAAAACAAACCGTTTTTAAAACTGATTTTTGCGCCCATAGCTTGCAGACCAGCAAAGTGTCTATCAAGTGATCTGGCACCAATTTTGTCACCTCCGGGAGCTGGTACTATAGCTTGGCCGAATTTATGGAGTAAAACAGGAATAAACATG
>Ga0172375_10001125_pt1 | contig 42981 bp, 35 predicted proteins | sample LakKiv1m_FD_114537 | JGI IMG/M metagenome (GOLD analysis project Ga0172375, IMG submission 114537) | Freshwater microbial communities from Kabuno Bay, South-Kivu, Congo - kab_092012_11.1m | ecosystem: Environmental > Aquatic > Freshwater > Lake | place: Democratic Republic of the Congo... | reverse complement strand
TGCGATATGATTCAATCACATTTTGTGCAGTATCTTTATCACTCATTACCTTTCATACCTTTTAGAAAGTAAGATTGGAAAGACAAGTACATTAGTGTTCGTGATTCTACCCTATTTTATTCATCTTGGCGAATCTAATCACAAACTTCAAAGTGATAATTCTATTCTTTGAGATTGCTTAAATTTTTGTGTGATTGGTTGATTCCAGTATCCTTGGAGTCTAGTTTGCTTAATCTTTTCTTTCTAAAAGATTAGGCGTGTGTGCATCGATAAAATTCAATCTTTTTTGATTCAAATTTGAATGGTAGAATTCAACTCATGAAAAGATGGCAATTTTGGGTTGGTGTAGTGATCAGCCTTTTTTTTCTTTACTTAGCCTTAAGAGGACTCGGTATAAAGGACTTAGGGGAAGCTTTAAAACAGGCGAATTACTGGTGGTTGTTACCAGGTGTTTCAGTTTATTTCATTGGCGTCTGGGTTCGAGCCTGGCGCTGGCATTATTTACTTAAGCCAGTAAAAAAAATACCAACCCGAGAATTATTTCCGATCGTAACGATTGGCTATATGGGCAATAATATATATCCGGCACGTGCAGGCGAGGCGTTGCGTGCAGTCATTCTAAAGAGGAATGCAGCGGTACCTATTTCTGCTTCTGCGGCAACGATCATTGTGGAGCGCATTTTTGATGGTGTCGTGATGTTAGCTTTCATATTCCTCAATCTTCCAGAATTAGCTAGTTTGACCACCGATTCAGGCATCGTTGGGAGTATCCAAACAGTAGCTCTATGGGGAACAGCTGCATTTTTTGGGGCTTTGGTCGTGTTCCTGATTGCGGCAATGTTTCCTGAGCGGGTGGAAGTATTCGTGCTTGTGGTTAATAATAAGCTGGTACCTCAGAAATATCGTCAATCGATCATAGGTTTTATTCAAAAATTTTTGGGCGGTTTAGAAGCGTTGAGGTCGCCATTAGATGTCCTGATGGTTTTTTTGACATCATCCGTCATATGGTTACTGGAAACGTTGAAATATTGGTTTCTAATGCATGCATTTCCTTTTGATATCAGCTATTTTGCTCTGATGCTTATGAATGGGATAGTCAATTTAGCGACGACCATTCCATCCGCGCCTGGATACGTGGGCACTTTTGATGCACCAGGTATTGCTGTTTTAGTGGCGTATGGTGTACCAAAGGCGACAGCCGCAGCATATACCCTCGTTTTGCATATCGCCCTGTGGGTTCCAATAACGGCATTAGGAGCATATTATCTATTACGAGAAGGGATTCGATGGAGTGATGATATTAAAACATTGGAAAAAAGGGGTAAAGTGTAATGAGTAAAATTGCGATCATTGGAGCAGGACTCGGTGGTTTATCAGCTGCTTATGATCTGATTAATGCAGGTCATCAAGTCGATATTTTCGAGACAAATGACCAGCTAGGTGGATTAGCTTCAGGTTTCAGAGAACCACATTGGGAGTGGTCTGTGGAAAATTACTACCATCATTGGTTTAACAGCGATAAGCATATTTTAGACTTGATGGATGAATTGGAATTAAGGGAAAAGGTGATCTATAAAAGACCATATACAGTTGTTTACTATAAAGGGAAATTTTATCCTTTTGACTCTATCCCAGCGGCAATTTTATTTCCTGGTTTAGGATGGGGAATCAATAAACTGCGATTTGGGTTGGTCGGTTTATTTCTCCGTCTCACGAATAATTGGCAAGCTTTGGAAAAAGTAACCGTTGATGAGTGGATGCGAAAATGGGCGGGGAATAGGGTTTATGAACTCATGTGGGAACCCTTAATGTTGGGAAAATTTGGTGAAAAATATGCCAAACAAGTCAGTATGGCTTGGATGTGGGCGCGTTTAAAAGCACGAACAACGAAGCTTGGCACTTTTCAGGGCGGGTTTCAAGCTTTCGCTGATATATTTGCTGATAAAATTCGTGACTTAGGCGGTAATTTTTTCTTATCCCATCCGATAAATCAACTCTCACACAACGCGGAAGAAGGATTGAAGATAACAACAACGAATAAAGAATTATTCTATGAGCGTTGTTTAGTAACTACCTCGCCACAAACCTTAACCAATTTGGTACCAGGGCTTCCAAAAGAATATCTTCATGGTTTATCAAAAATGAAGCATATGGGAGCAGTCGTTTTAATCCTATCTCTAAAACATCAACTGTCGAAAGAAGGCTATTATTGGTTCAATATTCCAAAGAAGATCGGTTATCCTTTTCTAGCTTTGGTAGAGCATACAAATTTTGTTTCATCCGACCACTTTGCCGGAGAACATATTGTTTATATTGGCGATTACTTAGAGGAAGATCATGAATACTTCCAACTAAGTAAGGAAGAAATATTACAACATTTTATACCCTATCTTACGAATTTCAATTCAGAATTTTCACCTGATTGGATCAACAAAACTTGGTTATATCGAACAAAATATGCGCAACCAGTGCCACTATTAAACCACTCTAAAAATATACCCGCTATTCAAACGCCAATTCCGGGATTATTTTTTGCTAGTATGAGCCAGGTTTACCCATGGGATCGTGGAACGAATTTCGCGGTTGAGATTGGGCGAAAAGCGGCAAAGTTAATCCAAGATTCAATTTAATCTGTTCAGCAATTATGCAAAACCGATTGCGTAAACCCCATAGTACTTATCTCGTTTACGAGATTTTTCTATTGATTATCTTCATTCTAACTCAATCTTGCACCCAGCGTACTAACCCAAATGCGAGAATTTCTGATTTAGGTCATGAAACGGGGTTAACTGTCTATTTCACAGAGCCTTATGCTCCCGAAAGTGAAACCCTTCGAGGGGGACCTGATCAAAAACTTGCTGAGGCAATCTATCATGCTCAAACAAGTGTCGATATTGCCGCTCAGTATCTGGATTTGTGGAGTATACGGGATGCATTGATCGATACTTATCAAAGGGGAATACCTGTGAGAATGGTTGTGGAAAGTAATTTTCTCCATGAAAAAGAAATCAAAGATCTGATGGATGCTGGAATCCCTATTCTTGGAGACAGGCGTGAAGGATTGATGCATAATAAATTTGTGATCATCGATAGGAAACAAGTCTGGACTGGATCGATGAACTTCTCAATGAATGGAGCCTATCGCAATGATAATCATATAATTTGCATTCATTCAAGCAGCGTAGCAGAAATTTATACGCAAGAGTTTGAGGAGATGTTCATCCATGATCAGTTTGGTCCGACTTCGCCTCGCAATTCAACCATAAATCTGTTTAGTATCGGGAATTCTGATATTGAAGTATTCTTTTCACCCGAAGATGACACCATTGATCATATTATTGAAAGAATTACATCAGCAAAGGAGAGCATCTATCTGTTGGCATTTTCTTTCACTTCTGATGAAATCGCAGAAGCAATAATTGAACGCGCTCATGCAAATGTAAAAATAGCTGGCGTTTTTGAGAAATCTCAATATCATTCAAATATTGGTACTCAATTTAATAATTTGATCGCAGAGGGGTTGGATTTCAGATTGGATAGTAATCCAAATAGTATGCACCATAAAGTTATTATTATTGATCAGCAAATTGTTGTTACGGGCTCTTATAATTTTAGCTATAATGCAGAGAATAATAATGATGAAAACACGATAATCATTAACGACCCTCAAATTTCTTCTCAATTTGTAGATGAATTTGAAAGAATTTTTTTACAATCGATTGAAATAGATCAAAGTTTGGATTGATTTTGTTCATAGATGATCTAGTGGTATGATTTATCATTATATGAAAAACTGAGATTTTCTTTTAGGTATACAAGTCATTAGAGGTATTTGGATATATAATATGATGGGTTATGTGTAGGTAGATATATATAGGACAGGAGGTAAAGCTGGAATGGATACAAACGGAAAATATTATCTAGGACGGATATTCGAACAAGGAAAAAATAAAACCTCTTCACAGCCCCTTTTATATGATCCAGATGATTTGACTACACATGCTGTAATCGTGGGAATGACAGGGTCTGGTAAGACGGGTTTGGGTATTGACTTACTAGAAGAAGCAGCTCTTAGTAAGACGCCAGCATTGTTAATAGACCCCAAAGGCGATATAACGAATACCTTATTGCACTTTCCGGATTTATTGCCTTCTGATTTTGAGCCTTGGGTAAATCCAACGCAAGCGGATCGTGAAGGAAAAAGCCTTCAACAGGCATCTGAAGATACAGCTAATTTATGGAAGAACGGATTAGAAGAATGGGGAATTGGCTCAGATCGAATAAAAGCTCTAAAAGAATCAGTCGATTTCACCATTTATACCCCTGGTCCAACTTCGGGGATCCCAATCAGTATTTTAACATCCCTAATAGCCCCAGATCTTTCTTGGGAGGATAATAGGGAACTCTTTCTTGAAAAGATATCTGGAACGGTCACTGCTCTTTTAGGGTTGATCGGGATGAATGATATTGATCCTGTCCGTTCTCGCGAACATATTCTTCTTCAGAATATATTTGAGCATTCGTGGAGTCGAGGTCAAGACCTAAATCTCAATGAATTGATACTCCAAACGCAAACGCCTCCTTTTAAGAAATTGGGGGTTTTTGAAGTGGATACATTTTTCCCACCAAAAGAACGTTTTGAACTCGCAATGTTATTGAATAATTTATTGGCATCTCCAGCATTTCAGATCTGGCTGAAGGGGGATGATCTTGATATTGAAAAATTATTATATCGGAAGGATGGTAAGCCAAGGCACAGTGTTTTTTATATCTCTCATTTATCAGATGCTGAACGTATGTTTTTTGTTACGCTATTAATCTCAACGTATGAAATTTGGATGAGATCTACGAAAGGGACATCTTCCTTACGTTCAATTTTATACTTTGATGAAATCTATGGTTACCTTCCTCCTGTAGCAAATCCACCATCAAAACAACCTATGTTACGTATGTTGAAACAAGCTCGAGCCTTTGGGGTGGGGTTAGTGCTTGTGACTCAGAATCCCTCGGATGTAGATTACAAAGCCCTTTCAAATGCGGGTACTTGGTTTGTCGGAAAACTACAAACCGAAACGGACAAAGAACGCCTTCTGGATGGTTTAGAAGGGGCAATAGCTGGAGCTTTAGATCGTAAATCTTATGATCAAATGATATCCAATCTTGGAAAAAGAGTATTTCTATTGCATAACGTACACGATAAACCGAAAGAAGCTGGAAGACTCTTTCAAACAAGATGGGCAATGAACTACCTTGCGGGTCCACTAACCCGCCCACAAATTCCAGCTTTGAATTATTTGGTTGGTAAGCAATATTCACAAGAAGACAGAGCCGAAAAAGCTTCCAAGATATCTACAATGGAAGAAGGCTCTCACGAAAAACAAATTCCGTCCAAATCTACTTCTAAAGAGAAGATCAATATTGGAACAAAGACACCGCCAGCTTTGCCTAGCGGTATAACAGAATACTTTCTTGTCAATAATCTAACGCTTTCTCAAGCGAAAGCAACATCTGATATGGTCATTTCTGAAGGCGCTCAAATGGTGGGTATGATCTATCACCCTACCATCATTGCACAAGCGCAAATTCGGTTCTTTCAACAAAAATATAACTTAAATACTGAAATCTTGAAGTCAATCAAAGTGATGGAAACAGAGACAAGTGGATCTATCCGATGGGAAGATTATCTTACTGAACCGTTCGAAAGCGAGCATATTTTATCTCAAGCCGATAGTCAGATTCGATTTGCATCATTGGAAGAACCTTTTTCAAATGAAAAAATCCTTAAAGCATTAGAAAAAGACTTTGTAGATTGGTGTTATCGGAATGTCGAGGTTATGGTTAAAGCAAACGAAGCGTTGAAAGTCTACGCTGGACCGGATGTATCTAGCGAAGATTTTCATGAGTTATGTCAGCAAGAAGCTCAAAAACAATGTGATATAGAAATATCAAAATTAGAGAATAGCTTCTCTCGAAAACTAGATTCACTTGAAGCAAAAATTAAAAAGGAAAAAAGAGAATTAGAAGAAGATCTTCAAGAATTGAACCAGCGAAAGATTGAAGAATTTGGAACACATGCTGAAACAATAATCAGCTTATTTAGCAGTCGCAAAAAACGAATATCTTCGTCTTTAACAAAGCGAAGGATGACACAAAAAGCTCAAGCAGATGTAGGAGAGTCCCAGAAAGCCATTGAAGATTATCTCAAGCAATTAGACGAATTAGAGAAATCGAGCGATGAAGCTCTAGCCGAGGTAAAGAGACACTGGGATGAGATCGCCAAAAAAATTACTGAATTTCCGATTAGACCTTATAAGAAAGATATCACGCTTTCATACTATGGTATTGCTTGGAACCCATTTTATCTAATCAAAACTGAAGACCGTGTGGTTGAACTGAATGCTTTCGAGAAAGGATAAATAAGCCGTGAAAACTTTATTAGTATTACGACATGCAAAATCTAGTTGGAAGGATCATGACCTTTCAGACCATGATCGCCCATTAAATAAACGTGGAAAAAAAGATGCCGAGCGAATGGGTAAGTTTATTTTTGAGCAACAGCTAGTTCCTGAACTGATTCTGAGTTCATCTGCAAAGAGAGCCCAAAAAACGGCATTAAGAGTCGCTGATGAAATTGAATTTGATGGTACTCTTACAATAAGTCGTGAACTCTATTCATTTGGCTACGAAGCTTACTTAGAGATGTTATCTGAATTACCTAAAGAGATCAACTCTGTGATGATCATAGGGCATAATCCGGGGCTTGAAGAATTAATAGAAACCCTGATAGGAGAATATCGACGAATAACAACTGCATCACTTGCCCAAATCATTATTGATATCGAAGAGTGGGATGAAATTAACCAAGAACCAGAAGCGAAATTGACTAATTTATGGCAACCAAAGAATATATAACCCTCTTGAGTTGATAAGACAGCCTTGCTTTATGGAAAATTCACCAGTATACCTTGTTGAATTACTGAATAACCTGCCGGATTTATCTATTGATTGGCTATCTGAAAAACCAAAGGCTAATATTCCAATCAATTGGGTTTCTCTCTCTCCCCGGAATCTTCAACCAAGGGATGTCTTAATCATATCTGCGTTAAATGTTTCTCAAGATTTGATCAATCTCGCTCAAGAAAGAAATGCTTCTGCTGTTCTTCTTATTGGAGAATATTCACCAGCGCATATAATTATTCCAATAGGCTTAGCTGTAGCGGTCATTCCAGATGGTTTGGATCTCCAAATTCTTCAAAAGCAATTGATCGATGCTATTCTTTTTAGGCGAGAGGCATTAATTGAAAAAGGGATGCGCATCCAAACTCAATTATCTAAAATAATTGCTGAAGGCGGTGGTTTAGAAGGTATTGCCCGTTATATTTCTGAAACAAGTGGACATGGGTTATTGATCCAAGATAAACGGATGCGAATCCTCGCTGACTGTCCTTCGGTCTCACTTTCAAGTGTTTGGATAAATGTACTTGAATATATCACCTCTATTGATTTGTTACCCGAAGATTTGCATGATCGTAAAAAAGCTGGTCAAGAGGCAGCAATCATTAGTCAAGAAATCCCTGGGAATTTGGTTCGTCTTATTACGCCAATCGTAGTTGGAGAAGTTGCGCGTGGCTATCTGTCTTTGATTTGCCCAAAAGGTGAATTAGATGAATTAGATCACTTGGTAATACATCAGGGGGCAACTGTATGCGCCATAGAGATGGCTCGAATAAAATCTATCCGAGAAGTTGAAAAGCGTCTTCAGGGAAATTTACTAGAAGCTTTATTACAAGACAATATAACTCCTCGGGATGCCGGGTTGTGGATGCAGACTTTGGACATGGATGAACATTCTGCGCATATTGCTCTTCGATTTTGCTGGGATGGTCCCTCACCCCCGAGTAGGCGTCGACTCGAAACCATCATTAATGGAGAAATTTCACGTCGTTCAATAAAAATCGTGATCAACTCTTTTGCTGGAGAAGTCGTTTGTTTTTGTCAGGATTCCTCAACCACGAAACGACCGGAAATTGCGCTAGAGTTTGCCAAAAACGTGATCTCTCAAGGATGGATGGAATATCCCCAAACTCCGATAAGGTGTGGTATTGGAAAACCAGCAGCAGATTTTTATAATTGGCGGAACTCTTTCCGTCAAGCAGGTCAAGCGCTTGAATTAGCTCGCCGATTGCATGGAACGATGCCTTTCTATTTTCCTGATCTTTCGGTTTTTCGATTACTAATGCAACTTGAAGATAGCCCCGAGTTAATAGCATTTCTTGAGGAAACAATCGGGTCACTTCTTGCTAATGAGAATGCGAATGAGCTCATTACAACGTTGGAAGCTTATTATCAACATCGAGGCAATGTATCGCAAACTGCAGAAGCTTTATTTATTCATCGAAATACCCTGATTTATCGTATGGATAGAATTTCCAAAATAATGAATATTGATTTAGAGAATCCCGAAACAAACCTAGCTATACAATTAGCCCTTCATATATATCGTATGATGGGATTGAAAAGTAATTAAAGATATTTTTTAAGAATCAAGTCCCTCCTTGTGCAATTTGCACAAGGAGGGTTCTTATTATTTGTATAGATTACCGATAGACAAATAATCTAGGAAACTGTAAACTAAAGCAAGGAAAAAAAAAGAGAGATTTCTAAAATGATTGCTTATTTCATACTAATTATTCTTGTTGTTCTTTTGGTTCTTATTATTGGGATTGAGAATCCATTATCCCATTGGGCAGCGAGGATTGAGGTCGAAAGATAAGCGAACCAAAATCCACAGAAAGTGATTATCGAGACTGCCCAACGGGCAGTCTCTTTTATTAGGAGAAAAAATGCGTTCAGATGTAATTAAAAAAGGCTTTGAAAGAGCGCCACATCGTTCATTGTTGAAAGCTACGGGTGTTAGAGATGAAGATTTTCAGAAACCCTTTATCGCTATTGTCAATTCATATATTGATATAGTTCCCGGTCATGTGCACCTTCAAGAATTTGGAAAGATAGTTAAGGAAGCTGTCCGAGAAGCCGGAGCGATTCCTTTTGAATTTAATACAATCGGAGTCGATGATGGAATAGCAATGGGGCATGAGGAATGAAATTCAGCCTTCCATCACGTGAGTTGATTGCAGATAGTGTGGAGACAATGATCCAAGCTCATCAATTCGATGGCATGGTCTGTATCCCGAATTGCGACAAGATTGTTCCTGGGATGATGATGGCAGCATTGCGATTGGATATACCGTCTATTTTTGTTTCTGGTGGTCCTATGGCAGCTGGGGTGACTTCAAAAGGCGAAGTCGTAGATTTGATCTCTGTTTTTGAAGGAGTTGGAGCCTATAAAGCAGGGAAAATTGATGACAGTCGTTTGAAAGAACTAGAAGATTATGGTTGTCCGACCTGCGGATCATGTTCGGGCTTATTCACAGCGAATTCGATGAATTGTTTAATGGAAGTACTTGGATTAGCGCTTCCTTTTAATGGCTCGGCGCTGGCTTTAAGTGAAGAACGAGAAGAACTTGCAAAAAAAGCAGCGCTTCAGATTTTAAATTTGATTGAAATGGATCTAACACCTCGAAAAATCGTTACAGAAGAAACGATCGATGACGCTTTTGCCTTGGATTTAGCTATGGGAGGCAGCACAAATACTGTTTTACATACATTGGCATTAGCTGGCGAGGCGGATATAGATTATCCCTTAGAGCGCATCAACGCTTTAGCGGAGCGCGTTCCTTATTTATGTAAAGTAAGTCCTTCTGGAAATTGGCATATGGAGGATGTCCACCGTGCTGGCGGTGTTCCTGCAATCCTTAATGAAATTGATAAACTGCCCAATGTTTTACATCTTGATCGACCAACTGTTTCAGGAACAACATTGAAAGAATCAATCAAGGGAATGGATATCAAGGATCATAAAGTTATCCGGTCATTATCAGATCCTCATAGTTCTACAGGTGGACTGGCGATCCTGTTTGGGAATCTAGCTCCTGATGGCGCTGTTGTTAAAACGGGTGGCGTCGCTCCTAATATGAAAAAATTTACAGGACATGCGCGCATCTTTGAGAGTCAGGAAGATGCGATGCAAGGAATATTGGATCATCAGGTGCGTCCCGGAGAGGTTGTAGTCATTCGTTATGAAGGTCCTAAAGGTGGTCCAGGGATGCAAGAGATGTTATCACCGACCTCAGCCATAATGGGGATGGGATTGGGTGAAAGCGTAGCCTTGATTACTGATGGGCGATTTTCAGGTGGAACGCGTGGCGCTTGTATTGGTCATGTTAGTCCTGAAGCCGCAGCGCGAGGTCCGATCGCGGCATTAGAGAATGGAGATACGATCGAAATAGACATCGATAATCGCAGCTTGAATGTTCAATTGAGTGAGGAAGAAATGCAAACACGAATTTCATCATTGCCTCCCTTTGAACCTCATACGAAAAGTTCATGGTTGCGTAGGTATTCAAGAATGGTAACTAGTGCTAATCAAGGCGCTGTCTTGGAAAGTTAAACAAATACAATCTTAGAAGACTATCAAAGGTAAGGAATCATATGAAAAAAACAGGTGCTGAAATTTTATGGGAATGTATGGTGCGTGAAGGCGTGGACGTGGTATTTGGTTTTCCAGGTGGAGCTATCATGATTGTTTATGACGCGATGATGAATTATCCAGTTCATCATGTATTGGTTCGTCATGAACAAGGCGCTGCTCATATGGCAGACAGTTATGCGCGCACTTCAGGAAAAGTTGGTGTTGCAATGGCGACCTCGGGTCCTGGCGCCACAAACCTGGTAACTGGTATTGCGACAGCGATGTTAGATTCATCCCCCACTGTTTTTATAACTGGACAGGTGGATGCTAATCTTATTGGTGGAGATGCGTTCCAGGAAACAGATGTGACTGGAATTACATTGCCAATCACAAAACATAATTTTCTCATTACCAGCGCTGATGAGGTTGCGGAAGTTGTTCGGGAGGCATTTTATATCGCCAGAAGTGGGAGACCTGGACCAGTGTTGATCGATTTTTGTAAAAATGCTCAAATCGAGACTGCGGAATTTGTCTATCCTGAGGAGATATCTCTGCCTGGATATAAACCTCCAGACCATGCATCAAAAAGTGATTTAGAAAAAGCTTTGGCATTAATTGAGGAAGCGGAACGACCGGTTATTTTAGCTGGACATGGAGTTCTCATGGCAAATGCTATTGAGGAACTTCGTATCTTTGCCACGAAAACACAAACGCCGGTTGCTAGCACGCTGCTTGGATTAGGCGCTTTTCCGAATTCCGATCCCCTTAATATCGGCTTGATGGGTATGCATGGTGAAGCGTATAGTAATCTGGCGATCCAAAATTCGGATCTTATCTTAGGTTTCGGGATGAGGTTTGATGATCGGGTGACTGGAAATTTACGCAACTACGCACCGCGTGCTCGAAAGATCCATATCGAAATTGATCCATCAGAAGTTCATAAAAATGTAGGAGTTGATGTTCCCTTAATCGGTGATCTAAAAACAGTAATGAGAGACCTGATCCCATTGGTTGATGAATATGATCATGAACACTGGTTAGAAAAAATTGCTGAATGGAAAAGAGAGAGTGAAGAACGCGATATTCTCTCTTGGAGTGATGATGGGAAATTATATGTCTCTCATATTGTACGAGACATCTGGAATATTACTAATGGCGAGGCAATCATTGCCACAGATGTGGGACAACACCAAATGTGGGCAGCTCAGTATTATCATTTTGATAAACCATACCGTTTGGTTACTTCAGGTGGGATGGGAACAATGGGTTTTGGGTTGCCTGCCGCGCTTGGTGCATGGTTTGCACACCCAGATGAAGAAATTTGGGCAATCGTTGGTGATGGAGGATTTCAAATGACACAAGCAGAATTATCCACAGCTGTACAAGAGAATGCAAATATCAAGATTGCAATCATGAATAATAATTTCTTGGGAATGGTTCGACAGTGGCAAGAATTCTTTTTTGAAAAAAGATATGCTGAAACAGCATTAAAAAATCCTGATTTCATCAAAATTGCAGATGCTCACGGTATCCCAGCTAGAAGAGTGGAAATATCAAATGATGTTCTTCCAGCCATTGAATTTGCACGCAAGACACCCGGACCTGTTTTGCTAGAGTTTCGGGTAGAAAAAGAAGATGATGTCTATCCGATGGTTCCATCTGGTGCAGATCTTGATGAAATGATCCGCCGTCCAATAAAGCAGCAGAAGGCTGCTGGAAACGAACAATAGTTCAAAAGGAGTCAAAATGCAACATACATTAATCGCTTTAGTGGAAGACAAACCAGGTGTATTGAACCGAGTCGCTTCCCTTTTCCGTCGCCGGAATTTTAATATTGAATCATTGAATGTAGGAAAAACGGAGAACGATAAAGTCTCCCGTATGACGCTTGTCATGGAAAGTGAAGAATTTAATGCTCGGAAATTGGAAGCTAATTTGTATAAATTGGTCAATGTGATCGATGTCCAGGATGTAACCAATCAAAACGCTGTCACTCGAGATCTTGCATTGATCAAAGTGAGTGCAAAGCCAGGACAACGATCAGAGATAGCAAGTCTAGCTTCAATCTTTAGAGCAAAAATTGTCGATGTAGCCCCCGATTCAGTCATTGTTGAGATCACTGGCACGACCGATAAAATAGAGAGTCTTTTAGAGCTCTTACGTCCGATCGGTGTTATGGAAATGGTTCGAACGGGAAAAGTAGCGATGACGCGTGGAGACACGTCTGGTGTACGTTATGTTCCCGGAGCCAATGGTCGTCATCGATTAGAAGATAAAATTCAATCAGAAGTGGTTGATTAAAACTAGTTGAATAGGAAAAAGGAAATAGCATGGCAAAAATATATTACAACGACGATGCTGATCCGGCTTTGATCCGGAATAAGAAAGTTGCTATTATTGGTTATGGATCTCAAGGGCATGCCCATGCATTGAATCTTCATGACAGTGGTGTGGATGTATGTGTAGGGTTACGCGAAGGGAGCAAGTCTTGGAAAAAAGCTGAAGCGGATGGTTTGATGGTCAAATCTGTCTCTGAAGCTTCACGATGGGCAGATACAATTATGATCTTGGCGCCAGATACCGAGCAGCCCAAAATCTATTCCACTCAAATTGCTCCTTATCTAACCGAAGGTAAAACACTAATGTTTGCGCATGGTTTCAATATTCATTTCAATACGATTGTCCCCCCAGAGAATATTGATGTAAGCATGGTTGCCCCGAAGGCGCCAGGACACCGTGTTCGTGAAATATTTGTGGAAGGCGGAGGAACACCATCCTTAATTGCAGTTTACCAAGATGCTAGTGGTAAGGCGTGGGAAAATGTGTTCTCGTATGCATATGCGCTTGGTGCAACGAGAGCAGGCATCCTTAAGACGACTTTCGCAGAGGAGACGGAATCTGATTTGTTCGGTGAGCAAGCTGTCTTATGTGGTGGCGTGTCTGCATTAGTCAAAGCCGGTTTTGAGACATTGGTAGAGGCGGGATATCAACCTGAATTAGCCTATTTTGAAACTATGCATGAGCTAAAATTGATCGTCGATTTGATGTATCGAGGTGGATTGAACTATATGCGTTATTCGGTTTCAGATACCGCTGAACATGGCGACTATACCGCAGGTCCAAAACTTGTGACGGAAGAGACGCGCCATACAATGTCCGATATATTGAAAGATATTCAATCTGGTAAGTATGCAGAAGAATGGATTAAAGAGAACCAGGATGGTCGACCTTGGTTCAACAAACAAAGAAAGATTGAACAAGAGCATATGATCGAAGAAGTGGGAGCTAAATTACGGAAAATGATGCCATTTATTGACCCGGTTGAAATAAAACCAGGAGAGTAGGATGAATGCGAATTATATTCGAATCTTTGATACAACCTTGCGCGATGGAGAACAGTCTCCTGGCGCAACGTTGACATCAGTCGAAAAAATCGAACTCGCTCGCACTTTGGCAAAGATGGGGGTAGATATTATTGAAGCTGGTTTCCCGGCTGCTTCTCCGGATGATTTGGAAGCAGTGAAGCGCATTGCAAAAGAAGTGGGTAATTTGAAAACATATGAGGATGGTATTCAAAAGGTTCCGCCCATTATTTGCGGTTTAGCGCGCGCCGAAAAATCAGATATTGATAAAGCCTGGGAGGCTGTAAGAGAGGCTGCTAGACCAAGAATACACACGTTTATCGCCACATCACCGATCCATATGCAGTACAAATTACGTTTAGACCCAGAAGAGGTCATCGAGCGCGTTAGGGAAATGGTCTCATATGCAAGGTCTCTTAGTGAAGATGTGGAATTTTCTCCAGAAGATGCAGGGCGCAGTGAGCCGGAATTTTTATACCTTGTGCTTGGAGAAGCGATTAAAGCTGGCGCGACAACCCTTAATATCCCCGATACAGTTGGATATACAACGCCAGATGAATTTGGGGGATTAATAAAAGGGATTATCGAAAATACCCCGGGTATTGAAAAAACGATTGTCTCCGTACATTGCCATAACGATCTCGGGCTTGCGACTGCTAATACGTTGGCTGGTATTCAGTCAGGCGCTCGCCAAGCAGAGGTCACAGTAAACGGTATTGGAGAGAGAGCCGGAAATACCTCTCTTGAAGAGATCGTTATGGCGCTTCATACCCGGCGATCTGTCTTTGGGTTTGAAACCGGAATTGACACAACTCAGATTTCTCGTATCAGCCGTATGGTATCTAATTATACTGGAATTCCAGTACAACCAAATAAAGCGGTTGTAGGAGCGAACGCGTTTGCTCATGAAGCGGGTATTCATCAGGATGGTATGCTTAAAAATCAAATGACTTATGAGATCATGCGCCCAGAGACGGTTGGATTAAGCCGTTCTAAATTGGTTTTAGGAAAACATTCTGGTAGGCATGCCCTGAAAACCCATTTGGCTGAAATAGGCTATGATTTAAAAGAAACTGAATTAAACCAGACATTTGCCAGATTTAAAGAATTAGCTGATAAGAAAAAATTTATTACCGACGCAGACCTCGAAGCATTGCTTGAAGATGAAGCCTATCGTGCAACCGAATATTATAAACTGGATGGATTGCAGGTAAGTTGTGGCACCATGGGGATGCCGACGGCAACCGTGCGACTTCTTGGTCCGAATGATAAACTTCATATCGAAGTAGCGATTGGATCTGGACCAGTAGATGCTACTTATAAGGCGATTGATGCTATTATTGGTGTTCCAAATAAATTGCTAGAGTTCAATATCCATGCTATCACCGAGGGAATCGATGCAATGGGTGAAGTGACTGTGCGCCTTGAGACAATCAATGGCTCCACACCACAAAGGACTTCTCCTCAGAGCGGAACCCGCTATGCTAGAACTTATGGTGGTTATGGTGCAGATACTGATATTATCGTGGCTTCTGCTAAAGCATATTTGGCTGCTCTGAACAAACTCCTTGTTGTGAAATATCGACATCAAGATATCAACCAGATTGAAGTACCTGTGAAATAATAAATCAGTGAAAGGATTTTAATATGTTAACACCTTCGGAATCAAGTGATTTTCAAAGAGGTTATTTTCAATTGAATCAAAGCATGGAGAATAATGAACAACTTGTTCGTTGGGACCTTTCGACGATATTATCAATTTCTATGCAGAAAGATCCTACGATGGATGTTCTTATCAGTGATTCGAAGGAAGTAACCTTACCAGTTACGAGAAGTAAAATTTGGTGTGACCCTTATTGGGATGCTTATAAATTTGACGAGCCTCATACAATTCCTCGGTGTTGGGACACTTCATCTTTTAAATAAATCCATACGCTGAGGTATGAATTGATGGAAAACAATCAACCAAAAACACTCTTCCAAAAGATTTGGGATTCACATATTGTTGCAGAAGACCAAAATTCACCAACCGTTCTTTATATTGACCTTCATCTTGTTCATGAGGTCACGTCACCACAAGCTTTTACAGGTTTACGTCAAAAAGGTTTGAAGGTTCGCCGTCCAGATTTGACATTTGCAACTATGGACCATTCCACACCAACTATCACTTTGAGTTTAGATGGTGTGGATGAGATGGCATCGAAACAATTACAACAATTAAGTCAAAATTGCCAAGATTTTCAGGTACCTCTGTTCGATCTTTCTAACGATCAACGTGGAATTGTGCATGTGCTCGGTCCTGAACTGGGTCTCACTCAACCTGGGAAGACAATTGTCTGTGGCGATAGCCATACTTCGACTCATGGCGCATTCGGCGCGCTTGCTTTTGGTATTGGTACAAGTGAAGTAGAACATGTATTAGCCACTCAATGCTTATTACAAAATAAACCGAAAACTTTTCAGGTTGATTTCACTGGGAGATTATCGGATGGTGTGACTTCTAAAGATATGATTCTGGCATTAATTGCTGAAATAGGTGTGGGAGGAGGAACCGGCTATGTGATCGAATATACCGGAGAGACAGTTCGCAACCTAAATATGGATGCGCGCATGACTCTGTGTAATATGACCATTGAAGCAGGCGCTCGTGCAGGCATGATTGCTCCAGATGAAATCACTTTTAATTACCTTTCGGGGAGAACCCACTCTCCAATAGGAGAAGAATGGGAAAAAGCTTTGGCTTATTGGGGTTCTTTACCGTCTGACCCTGGGGCAGGTTATGATCGAACACTATCAATAGATTCATCAAAACTTGCTCCTATGATCACTTATGGGACAAATCCTGGAATGGGGATATCAATCAATGACCGAATTCCCGATCCTGAATTGGAAAAGGATATCAATATTCGCACAGCACAACAAAAAGCGTTGAAATATATGGATCTGCAGCCTGGTCAATCTCTGCTCGGACATCCAATCAGTACAGTCTTTATTGGAAGTTGTACCAACGGGAGAATTTCTGATTTACGTATGGCTGCTTCATTACTCAAAGGACATAAAGTGCATGAAAACATCCACCTTCTGATTGTCCCTGGATCGGAATCTGTCAAACGCAATGCTGAAGCAGAAGGTTTAGACCAAATTTTTAAAGAGTCGGGCGCTGACTGGCGTCATTCAGGTTGTAGTATGTGTATAGCGATGAATGGTGATCAACTTCAACCTGGTGAATACTGTGTAAGTACAAGTAATCGCAATTTTGAAGATCGACAAGGACCAGGCGGGCGAACGTTTTTAGCTAGTCCATATACAGCAGCGGCATCCGCGATCAGTGGATCAATTACTGATCCACGAACATTCCTTTAATCAAAAATTAAGATCGAATCGAGAAACCTATGATGCAATCCTTTCAAATAATTTCATCGAATATCATCCCAATACCCTTTAATGATATTGATACGGACCAAATAATTCCCGCACGCTATCTAAAGGTAACGGATAAAAATGGGTTAGCAGAAGGCTTATTTTATAGTTGGAGATATGATAAATCTGGTATCTCCCAATCAACTTTCCCTTTAAATCGTCCTGAATATCAAGATGCGATCATTCTTGCAGCTGGGGATAATTTTGGATGTGGTTCATCCAGAGAACATGCTCCTTGGGCGCTGGCCAGTTGGGGTCTTAGAGCCATCATAAGTTCGTCTTTTGCAGATATCTTTCGGAATAATGCTTTGAAAAATGGTCTACTCCCTGTGCAAGTTGATCCAGATACTTTAAATAAGATATTTGAAATCTCAACAAACGATCCAAGCGCCCGTTTTTCAATCGATTTATCGGTTCAAGAATTGATTATGCCATATGGATCCAAGGTGAATTTCCCCCTTGATAAATTCAATAAGACTTGCCTTCTGGAAGGGTTAGATCAACTGGGCTATTTACAAAAGTTTGAAAAAGAAATTTTTGCTTATGAGCAACGAAGGAATGTTTTTTAAGAATCAATAAAACAAGCTTGAATGAAAAATGCAAGAGCTCTATTCGTTATATGACGAAATTTTATTAGTATAAATTAGGAAATTTATGATGACACAAATACTACTCTATGACACTACCTTACGAGATGGTACACAACGCGAAGGGATTTCCCTTTCATTAAATGACAAGATAAAAATCGCAACGCGTTTAGATGATTTCGGTTTCAATTATATTGAAGGCGGATGGCCGGGCTCAAATCCCAAGGATGTTGCTTTTTTTGAGCGCACAAATTTAATGCGATTTAAGAATGCGAAGATCACCGCTTTTGGAATGACGGTTAAGAAAGACTCAAGACCGGAAGATGATGCCAATATCCAGGCGCTTCGTGATGCAGGTACATCTGTGGTTACTCTGGTCGGAAAATCTTGGGACTTACATGTTGAAGAAGTCATCCAAACAACAAGGATAGAAAATTTGCGGATGATTGCAGATAGCATAGCCTACTTTAAGGAAATGGGGAAAGAAGTTGTTTATGACGCGGAACATTTCTTTGATGGCTATAATGCCAATCAGGACTATGCCATGGATACATTGATTGCCGCTGCTGAAGCAGGCGCTGATGTCGTTGTATTATGCGATACGAATGGTGGGGCTTTACCATGGGATGTTGAAGAAATTGTCCGAAAGGTCAGGCAAAAAATAAATATTCCTATAGGAATGCACATGCATAATGATAGTGGTTGTGGTGTGGCGAATACATTGGCGGGTGTACGTGCTGGCGCCATACATGTTCAAGGAACGATCAATGGTTATGGTGAAAGAGTTGGTAATGCTGATTTGTGTTCAATGATTCCTGATTTACAACTTAAAATGGGTTATGAATGTGTATCATCTGAAAACTTGACGCGATTGACTGATCTCTCTCATTATATATCTGAAGTGGCTAACCTGCCTCATGATCATCATCAACCTTATGTAGGTGTAAGTGCCTTCGCGCATAAGGGAGGTATTCATGTGGCAGCAATCATGAAAAATGAGGATAGTTATCAACATATCGATCCAACCCTTGTTGGGAACCAACGCCGTACCTTAGTGTCTGAACTTTCAGGACGCGGAAATATTGTTGAAAAAGCGCATCAGTTTGGAGTAGATGTAGATAGTGAACAGGCTCGTGAAGCGCTTTCTCAGATAAAAGATCTTGAATCACAGGGTTTTTCATTTGAGAGCGCTGATGCTTCCGTTAGTTTGATGATGCAAAGATTACAGGCAGATTATGAGCCGCCTTTTGAGTTAATCGATTTTGTTGTCACAGTTGAACATCGTCAGGGTAGAGGTATCCTTGCAGAAGCAATGGTTAAGGTTCGCTTGGGTGATCAAGTGATGCACACCGCGGCTGAAGGAAATGGTCCTGTCAATGCACTAGATGGTGCGTTAAGGAAAGCGCTAGAAAATGCTTACCCAATCTTATCTCAGGTCAGATTGAATGATTATAAAGTCCGTATTTTGGATAGTGAAAGCGGTACTAGCGCTCAGGTTCGAGTATTAATTGATAGTAAAAATGGAACACAACGTTGGAGTACAGTTGGCGCCAGCTCGAATATCATCGAAGCTAGTTGGAATGCTCTTGCGGATAGTATGGAATTTGCTTTATATAAAAATGGAGACAATCACTAGTATTGTGGTTAGACCAACCAATAGTTAAGGAAATCCTTCAAGGAAGGAACCAACATTATAATTAAGAATCAAACTTTATGAAGGAATGATATGGATGTTAATCTTGTACTTTTACCCGGTGATGGCATAGGTCCAGAAATCGTTCAAGCAACGAAACAGGTATTACAAGCTATAGCTGAGAGGAATAATCATAAATTTCAGATGCATGAATACAACTTAGGAGGTTGCGCGATTGATGCTTATGGCGCTGCTTTTCCTGATGAAACAAAAGAAGCTTGTTTAAAAGCTGATGCGATATTGCTTGGAGCAGTTGGCGGACCAAAGTGGGATGATCCAACAGCTTCTGTGAGACCAGAACAAGGTTTGTTAGGACTTCGGCAGGAGTTGAAACTCTTTGCGAATTTACGCCCTGTCAAACCCCATTCAAATTTAATCAATTCTTCACCGTTGCGGGCAGAACGGTTGTCGGATGTTGATATATTAATTGTGCGTGAATTAACGGGAGGGGTTTATTTTGGTAAACCAAGAGAACGGCGTTTGTTGGATGGTGAATTGTGGGCATTAGACACAATGATTTATGGAGAAAGTGAGATTCGGCGTATTGCTCATATGGCGTTTCAATTAGCGAAAAACAGGAGAGGAAGGGTATCATCTGTAGATAAAGCCAATGTGCTCGAATCCTCTCGATTATGGCGGCAAACGGTTGCATCAGTGGCTACAGAATATCCGGAAGTCAATTTAGAAAATGTGTTGGTTGACGCCGCAGCGATGTACTTGATCACACAACCAAGCCGATTTGATGTTCTTGTAACCACTAACCTTTTTGGAGATATTCTAAGCGATGAAGCTTCCGTCTTAACTGGCTCTATGGGCAATCTACCTTCTGCTTCCATAGGTGATCAAAAAAATCGTCATAATTTTCCGGTAGGTTTATATGAACCAATTCATGGTTCTGCCCCTGATATTGCAGGAAAAGGAATTGCTAATCCGATAGGTACAGTACTCTCAGCAGCCATGATGCTTAGATATTCGCTGGGTTTAGAAACAGAAGCTACGCAATTAGAAAATGCAGTCGATAAAGTTCTGATGGATAATCATCGCACCGTTGATCTTGCTTCACCTGGTGAGCCTAGCTTGGATACCTCTCAAATGATATCAAAAATCGTTGATTTTCTCTAATGTTTTCTTATCAAAGATGGTAGAAACCTCGAAATGCCCTTATATATATTAAGCTTCTCTGGATAGGGTTACATTGAAATAATGGTATAATCACCTTCGTGTCGAAGAGAAGATTACCTGAAGATTTATCAGTAGAAGAATTACGTAGATTACTGGTAAATAAACAAAGAAGAATCCGCCAACAACGCATTGACCGCTACCGAAGATCGGGGCGGGTTGTTATGGTTTCCTCAGATCTAGATATGCCAACTTTAGAAGGATGGGGTAGTGGTCTACTTGATGAGGATTCTTATGATGATCCTCATCGCAAGCCATGGGGGAGGCGTGTTTTGGATAGTCTACTGCTTTTAATAGAAATCAGTGCCGTGATTGGATTCATCTATATTTTGTTCAGTGGAATGAATATTATTCAGGAATTGAACCGTGAAGTGGTATCAGTCCTTGAACAACCCACATTGACACCTACTCCCTTGATCAAAGAGATCGTTCTCCCTTCAGGTCACACGCCTCCTAATTCTCCGGGGGGCGCACAATTTAATGAATCCGAGATCCCTGAGCACTTACGTCCACTGGTGCAATCTTTATTCAGCATCACGGTTGCTACACCTGGTCCTGAACAAGCGATACGGATTCAGATACCTGCGATCAATGTCGATGCTCCTATTGTTCAGGGTGATGGGTGGGAACAACTTAAAAAAGGAGTTGGGCAACATGTTGGTACTGGAAACCCGGGGGAGGATGGGAACTTGGTACTATCAGCCCATAATGATATTTTTGGTGAAATCTTCCGCGATCTTGATCGGTTAAAACCTGGTGATCTGGTGATCGTTTACACAAATCAACGTTCTTATACCTATATCGTTGTTGATACAAAGATTGTTGAACCCACTCAAGTAGAAGTTATGGAGACAACTACACAACCAACAACAACCTTAATTTCTTGTTATCCTTATTTAAAGGATAACAAGCGTATCGTAGTAATTGCTCGGCTACAAACAAGTAGCAGTTAATTTAATATATTGATATTATCTTTTAGGAGTTTTTTATGAGTAAAAAATCAAAACGTCAATCAAGACAAAGATCGACTGTAACAATACCAGAAACTAATAATTCAAGCAGTAAGGCGACTTCCTATGAATTTAATCCTGATTATAGTGAAACTGTAAAAGATCTCAAACGGATTGGAATTTTAGCGGGAGCTTTTTTTGCCGTGCTCATTGCTTTATCCTTTTTCCTGAGATAAAGTCTTTTGATTATCGCAATGCATGGATTAAAACCCATGTATTGCGAATTTATATATTTTAATTCGAGTAAAGTCTGACTTGGATGGGGGATAAATCCTTTGCTCTGGTGAATTTTATAGAGTTAACTGAGCTCGTGAGTTTAGATGATTGAGCGAAATGAATTTAAAAAGTCACAAAAGTGGGATTCAACCACAAAAACAATAGCTGGATTAACTATTGTTGCTTTAGTCTCAGCCTTATTGATCTATTTTAGAGGTTTTATTGGACCGTTACTAGTCTCTTTTATCTTGGCGTTTGTGTTATATCCCCTGGCATCGTGGAGTAAAAGAACGCTCAAATTTTCCTGGAAGCTGTCTGTTAATCTAATTTACCTTATCTTGGTAATATTTCTTGTTACGTTAATCACGGTTGCTGGTATTGCGATTATTGATCAAATTGGGGGTTTGGTGAACTTTTTTCAGCATTTTGTAAATCAGATACCAACATTGGTGGAAGATATTTCAAATAGACCCTTTTTTGTTGGACCTTTTCAAATTGATTTCTTGAAATTAGATTTAACTGAACTTGCACAACAGTTATTAAACACTATTCAACCTCTCCTTGGACAGGCAGGTACTCTTGTTAGTAAATTTGCGGCGAGCGCCGCCACAATACTTGGATGGACCTTCTTATCCATTCTCATCTCTTACTTTTTTCTTGTTGAGGCGGAGCAAATCCAAGAAAATATTGATAAGTTAAATATCCCTGGGTTTGGAGGGGATATTCATCGACTAATTCATGAGTTAGCGATTATTTGGGATACATATCTACGTGGACAATTATTCATATCGATTCTGATCGTTTTTTCTTATTATATTATGCTCAATATTCTGGGTACACGCCTGGCATTGGCGATTGCTCTCGTGGCTGGTTTGTCAAGGTTTGTCCCTTATATTGGACCTATCATTTCGTGGGCAACGGCGGCTATTGTAGCGTTTTTACAGACAAGTAATTATTTTGGGCTGGAACCATTTAATTATATGATCCTGGTTTTGGCTGCATTTATCATCTTGGATCAGATTTTTGATTATTTTATTGTGCCTCGTTTTTTAGGGCAATCGCTTGGTGTGCATCCTGGTATTTTACTTATTGTCGCCCTGATTGCAGCGAACCTTATCGGGATTGTTGGATTGGTCTTGGCAGCTCCGGTGTTAGCAACGGTGATCTTGATCAGTAAATACATTCTGAGGAAAATGTTTGATATGGAGCCTTGGCAAGAATCTGATAAATCCCCAAAATTAAATATCCCACCATGGACTAGATTGGGTGAGATTCTTCGAAAAGTTTATTTGTATATCAAACGCGAATGCAATAAAGTAAAAAAGGCTTGAAGGAAATTTACTTTTAGCCTTTTATTGTAGGATAAATTTGTTTAATTCCCAGGTCCGTATAGGTGTTCTTTAATCTCTAATACTTGGCGTCGTACGCGATCATCTCTTTCTAGCAAGTCGGCGATTTTTTCGCAGCCGTACATTACAGTTGTATGATCGCGCCCTCCGAGCGTTTCACCGATTTGAGGAAGCGATATATTGGCTTCATGTCGCAAGATATACATGGCAATCTGCCGTGGTAAGGCTACTTCCCGTGAACGATCTCTCCCAAGCATCTTCTCTACACTTACACCAAAAGTATCCGCTACTCGTTTTACAATTTCATCTGGTTTGACATCGCTTTTTCTAGGAAGTAAATCTGCTAATGCTGTATCGACAAGCTTTTGTGATAATGGAACGCCACTCAAGTCTGCAAACGCAGCTACTTTGGTTAAAGCGCCCTCCAATTCGCGAATATTCGATTGTACGCGATGTGCGATTATATCTAATAACTCAAATGAAATATTGCATCCTATACGATCTGCTTTTGCGCGTAGGATTGCTAAACGTGTCTCAAAATCGGGTGGTTGAATATCAGCGATCAATCCCCACTCGAATCGTGAACATAACCGTTCTTCTAGAGTTACTAAGGCTTTGGGAGGACGATCTGATGAGATCACGATCTGTTTATCTTGTCCGTGTAGGGTGTTAAAGGTATGGAAGAACTCTTCTTGGGTAGATTCTTTTCCGGCAATGAATTGGATATCATCAACTAATAAGATGTCAATTTGGCGATATTTTTCTCGAAAAGCTTGGGTGGTATGGGTTCGTATGGCATAAATTAGATCATTTGTGAATTCCTCGGATGAAACATATAGTACCCTTGCCCCACTGTTATGGATCATATTTCCAATCGCATGTAGGAGATGGGTTTTTCCAAGCCCCACACCCCCATATAAAAATAATGGGTTGTAAGCTTGAGCGGGTTTTTCTGCCACAGCAAGGGAGGCAGCGTGAGCTAACCGATTACTTGCTCCAACAACAAAGGTGTCAAAAGAATAGCGTGAATTTCTGTTGGAGTTCCCGTTGTTATTGGGATTATTGTCTTCTGCGATTGGTTCAGCAATTTCTTTCTTCTCTGGGTAGGATTGGTTATTCCAGACGATAAATCGTACCTCAACCGTACGATTCATTATACCTGTAAGCAAACGAGAGGCTTTGCTTAAAAGCCGACTCTCTAACCAATCTCTTGCATAGGTATTATTTACACCTATGACGAAACTTCCATCTTCATAAGAAACAAGGTCTGCGTCGCGAACCCAAGTATCAAACGCCGCTTTGGGCATTTCCATTTGCAATTGCCCCAGCGTAGCTTGCCAAGCTTGTTGAGCATTCATTGCATTCTTTCTCCTCACTGTTTTTGGACAAAAAAACCTCTAACTAACCTGCTGCAACTCTACAGCAGATTCTCTAGAAAGAAGTCTTTTGTTAGTGTCTACCTGATAGAATTGAGCTCCCCTCCCTAGAGGGAAAATAAATCAATGCTATTATTCTAGCAGAAAAATACGCATTTTACCAATATCGATACCCTACGGGAGTCTAAAAAAAAATAAAAATTTAAGATTGCCAAACGTTAAAGAATCTACATAGTTAATAGGCTTATGAATTGGGCTTTCATTTCCTTGGCACCCCCCAATTATAGGGGTATTGGATTGAAGAGCGCCATATATTACTAGTTTGGGTTGAAAATTTTTAAATACCTCTTGGGTATATTAAGAACCTTAAATGATAATAGTGTGAAACTAATTATGTTTTTGTCTCTGATGATTCCATTTGTTTCATCTAAATTTTATTTCCCCCAAAACCCCCATATTCTTGTTAAAAATATAAAAAAACTGGAATTGTTGATATTCCTCATATATCTCGTTAACGTAATTTTTGTGTTTAGCCGGTATCATTTTCTTAGAATATTACAGGAAAAAGGAGTTTCTTATGTCGAAAATTATTGGTATTGATTTAGGTACCACAAATAGTGTAGTAGCTGTGATGGAAGCTGGGGATCCTACGGTTATTCCGACTGCAGAGGGATCTCGTTTACTTCCATCTGTAGTTGGATTTAATAAAAATGGAGAAAGGTTAGTTGGGCAAACTGCAAAAAGACAAGCTGTGGTTAACCCTGAGAATACGATCTCTTCGATCAAGCGATTTATGGGTCGACGTTTTGATGAGGTAGGTACTGAGCGTTCAATGGTCCCTTATGAAGTAATTAAAGGACCAGCAGGTGATGCCAGGGTCAAAATTCCGATCAATAATCGAGAATATAGCCCACAAGAAATTTCCGCTATGATCTTAGGTAAATTGAAGTCAGATGCGGAAGCCTATTTGGGTGAATCTGTCTCAAAGGCAGTGATTACTGTCCCAGCTTATTTTAATGATAGCCAACGTCAGGCAACGAAGGACGCTGGCAAAATAGCTGGATTAGAGGTGCTTCGAATTATTAATGAGCCTACTGCAGCAGCTTTAGCATATGGACTTGATAAGAAAGAAAACGAGACTATTTTGGTGTTTGATCTCGGTGGTGGTACATTTGACGTCAGCATATTAGAGGTTGGCGATGGAGTCATTGAAGTCAAAGCCACCAATGGTGATACTCACTTAGGCGGAGATGATTGGGATGAAAAGGTCGTTAATTGGGTAGCAGATGAATTTCGAAGAGAAAATGGAATTGATCTTCGCAAAGATAGACAAGCTTTGCAACGTTTAAGAGAATCTGCCGAGAAGGCGAAAATCGAGTTATCCAGTGTTATGGAAACGGATATTAATTTACCTTATATAACCGCCGATTCTACAGGGCCAAAACACCTTCAAATCAAACTATCTCGTTCTAAATTTGAGCAATTGACGGAAGATTTAGTGGATAGGTTACGCGGACCATTTGATGCGGCTCTGAAAGACGCTGGGTTGAACGCATCTTCTGTGGCCGAAGTTGTTTTAGTAGGTGGAGCCACCCGTATGCCCATGGTTCAAGAGTTGGTACGGTCAATTACAAATAAAGAACCTCATAAAGGAGTCAATCCGGATGAGGTTGTTGCGATCGGCGCTGCTATCCAGGCTGGTGTACTTGGTGGAGAAGTCAAAGATGTTTTATTGCTAGATGTCACACCTCTTTCCTTAGGGCTTGAAACCTTGGGTAGCGTTATGACGCCATTGATTGAACGCAATACAACCATACCGGTCAAGAAGACCGAAGTTTTTTCTACTGCTGAAGATAATCAAACTGCAGTAGATGTGCATGTTCTTCAGGGCGAACGCCCCATGGCAAATGATAATATGAGCTTAGGTAGATTCCGATTAGAGGGAATTCCCCCCGCTCCGCGTGGTGTCCCTCAGATTGAAGTTACCTTTGATATTGATGCGAATGGTATTTTGAATGTCTCTGCAAAAGATAAAGCTTCGGGAAATGAGCAAAATGTTACCATTACTGCCTCAACCAATCTCTCTAAGAGTGAAATTGATCATATGGTACAAGAGTCTCGTGAACATGAATCTGAGGATCGGAATCGAAAGCAGTTAATTGAAGCACGTAATACAGCTGATAATCTCGCGTATCAAACAGAAAAGACGCTTCAACAACTTGGTGAGAAGGTACCAGAAAGCGAAAGAAAGAATATCCAAGATAAGATAAATTCATTGAGAGAAGTGATTAAGGGAGAAAATACACCTGAGATAAAACGACGTATCGAAGATGTACAAAATGCTTTCCATGCTTTGAGTCAACAGCTTTATGCTGATCAACAGAGCGCTGGAGCACAATCAAGTGAAGCAAACACAGGTGGAAACGGACATAATGTACATGGTCAAGCTCCCTCTTCAAGCGGTGATGCTGACCAGGGAGAAGTTGTAGAAGGCGAATTTCGAGAAGCCTAGAATTAAACAAAAATCGACAACTCCTTCTTTGTCTGAACAAAAACGAGCTGCAATCGACATGCAGCTCGTTCGTCATTAATCTCAAAAAAACAAACATCAAATCAAAGGTTATTGTATAATGTATTTTTAGTTGAATGATCCGCAATGTATTATTTGTCTATGAGCTATTATTAAATTATGGAACCAAATAGAACCCCAAAAATCAATCACTTTCTTCCTACAGCCATCATCCTAATCGCATCCGGGCTAGGAGGATTGTTTTTTATATTAAATTTCACAACACCAACCGGTGGAACTCGCTGGTCGTTTTTCTTTTTTTCCGTCCTAGCGTTAACAGGATTCATGTTACCTTTTGTATCGTTCTTAAACCTTCGTTTTACATCCAATCCTCCCGCATCTGTTTCGGTAATAATTCGTCAAGCGCTTTGGGTCGGTATATATTTCCCAATTCTCGCTTGGTTAAGAATTGGTCGTATCCTGACTCTTGCAATTGCCCTTTTGCTCGCGGCAGGTTTTTTTCTTATCGAGTGGCTTCTAAGATTACGGGAATTTAGTTTATGGAAACCGAAAGAATAAATAACACCAAGAATTTTTGAGATCACATAAAAGACTTTTAAAAGAATGAACAATTATCGAAAAATACCTTCAATAGACCAGTTATTGCAAATGCCTTCCATGATCGATTTATGTAATCAATATAGTCGTTCTTTGACGGTGGATGCTGCGCGATATATTCTGGATGAAATCAGGATGAAAATTCAGGATGAAAATCTCGATCTAGATATTACCAAGAATGATATCAGTAGCCGCGTTTCGTACCTTTTAGAGAAATGGACAGAACCATCGTTGAAATCTGTTATCAATGCAACCGGTGTGATCCTTCATACAAATTTGGGTCGAGCGCCGTTGAGCCTTGAATCGATAAAAGCCATGCAAGATATTGTCTTCGGTTATTCAAATTTGGAATATGACTTAGACAAGGGTAAAAGAGGTTCACGTTTGATTCATGCTGAAGAAATACTTAAGCGTATAACTGGAGCACAGGCTGCGATGGTTGTGAACAATAATGCTTCAGCTGTGATGCTTATTCTGAGCGCATTAGCACGTCGGCGAGCTGTTGTGATTGCTCGATCTCAATTAGTTGAGATCGGTGGTGGTTTTCGTGTCCCTGATGTTATGAAACAATCTGGGGCGCGATTAGTAGAGGTGGGAACTACCAATCGGGTTCATTTATCAGATTATGAAAACGCTTTGCCAGAAAAACCAGTTTTATTTCTACGTGCTCATCGCTCAAATTTTCAAATAACTGGTTTTACTAGTGAACCTGAAATATCCGAGATTGTTAAATTGGCACATAGAGAGAATATTCCAGTTGTTGATGACCTTGGTTCTGGCGCGTTATTGAACACAGAGCGGTTTGGCTTAGGGCATGAACCGATGGTTCAGGAGTCTTTAGAGGCTGGTATTGATCTAGTTTCTTTCTCAGGAGATAAATTAATCGGAGGTCCTCAAGCAGGGATCATCATTGGTAGGTCAGACTTAGTGGCCAAATTAAAAAAACATCCACTCGCTCGTGCTATTCGATCTGACAAATTATGTCTTTCCGCTCTATCAGCAACTCTAAATCACTACTTGCTTGATGAAGCTGAAACGAAGATACCGATTTGGAAAATGATTGCTATGCCGCTTGAAGAAGTACATGCACGTGCAAAAAAATGGCAAGAGGTCATTACACATAGTGAAATTATTCTGGGCGAATCAACGGTAGGTGGAGGCAGCCTTCCGGGTGAAACCCTACCAACTTACTTGTTAGCTTTCTCGCTACATCGCCAAAGTTATTATTTAGGACTCTTGCGAGATCATCATCCCCCAATTATTGCAAGGATGCAGAATGATCAGATCGTTTTTGATCCTCGAACAGTACTTCCGGAGCAAGAGGATACTCTTCTGCAAGCGATCCAAAAAAATCTAGTGAATACAAAATAACAATGAAAACCGATTTAGATCAATTACTTCAAAATAATAATCTTGACGCACTCTTGATTATTGGAAATGGTCAAAATAATCCACCCTTAGTCTATATGACAGGAGGCGCTCATCTATCGGATGCGTATCTGATAAAAAAGAGAAATCAATCACCTATTCTTTACCACCATATGATGGAAAGGGACGAGGCTCAAAAATCTGGTTTGGAAACTCGGATTATTGAAACTATTGATCTTAATCGAATTACAAATTTTACTGCAGGAAAAGGAAATTTACAATTTCAATGGGCAGTGGCTTTGTTACGAAAAATTCTTGAGGATTTGGATCTTTCATCGGGCAGGGTTGCCATCTATGGTCAATATGAAACTGGAAAAGCTTATGCAATGTTTTCAGGTTTACAAATTGCATTACCTGAATTGACTTTAGTAGGGGAAACTGAAAATTCAGTTTTATGGTCAGCGATGTTGACCAAAGATGAAGCTGAAATCGAAAGAATTAAAAGAATGGGTTTAATAACTACGGAAGTAGTGGCTGAGATCGCAGATTTATTATCAAGAAGCCAAGTAAGTGGAAATATCCTCAAAAAGAAAGATGATACTCCTCTTACAATTGGAGCCATACGAAGGCAGATAAATCAATTGTTGGCTGAACGGAATGTCGAGAACCCTCATGGCACGATTTTTTCCATGGGTCGTGATGCTGCAATTCCTCATAACGTGGGAAAAGAACAACAAGTGATTGAATTAGGTAAAACGATAGTATTCGATATTTATCCGTGCGAAGCGGGAGGGGGTTATTTTTATGACTTTACACGTACTTGGAGCCTAGGGTATGCTACTGATGAGACGTATCGGATATATGAAGAAGTTCGTAAGGTGTATAGGATCGTAACTGAAGCGTTGGAGTCTTCTAAACCATTCAAGAACTACCAAGATCTAGCTTGTGATATTTTTGAAGCCCATGGATTTACGACTATTCGTAAAACACCAGGTACTCAATCCGGTTATGTCCACCAAATTGGACATGGATTGGGATTGAATATCCACGAACCGCCATCTTCTCGGACGATCTCAAGTAAACTAGATTATTTATTTCCTGGAACAGTGTTTACCATTGAACCTGGATTATATTTCCCCGATGACGAAATCGGAGTTCGACTCGAGGATACTTTTTGTGTAAGAACGAATGGACTGATAGAAAAGATCGTAGATTATCCCTTAGATTTGGTCTTGCCAGTAGGGTAAAGATCATGATCGCGAGAAAATGAATATGAATTCTGTGAAACAAGAAAAAACGCTGATATTGGGGATTGAGACTTCTTGTGATGAGACTTCCGCTGCGATTGTAGAGGATGGCAGAATTATTCTATCGAATATTGTTGCATCTCAAGTAGATTTACATGCTCAGTATGGTGGAATTTTTCCAGAGGTTGCATCACGTCAGCATGTCCGCATGATTTACCCAACGGTGGATCATGCACTCTCACAAGCGCATCTTGGTATCGGAGATATTGATGCTATAGCGGTCACGCGTGGTCCCGGACTGCCTGGCTCACTTGTTGTTGGAATGAATATGGCAAAGGGATTAAAGATAGCTAGTGATTTACCATTGTTAGGCATTAATCATCTTGAAGGGCATATTTATTCATCTTGGTTAGATTGGTCACCTGTCAATGAAAATCAAGAAAAAAGGATCGCGATCAAATCAGAGCCTCAATTTCCTCTCTTAGTGTTAATTGTCTCTGGAGGTCATACGGAGCTAGTGTTAGTGGAACAACATTTAGTGTATCATCGTTTGGGTGCAACACTGGATGACGCAGCAGGAGAAGCATTTGATAAGGTTGCTCGGTTATTAGCACTTGACTACCCTGGAGGACCTTCGATTCAAAAAGCTGCCGAAAATGGTAACCCGCGTGCCTTCGATTTTCCAAGATCTTGGTTAGATGGCAGCTGGGATTTTTCTTTTAGCGGATTAAAAAGCTCTGTTTTACGCAAGGTTAAAGAATTAGAAAAATTCCAATTAAATTTACCAGTGAGTGATCTTGCTGCTAGTTTTCAACAAGCGGTTATCGATGTTCTTGTAGGAAAGACATTAAAAGCTTTTCAGGAGTTTAAAGCCTCAGAAATCCTCATCGCAGGAGGTGTGTCGGCGAATAAACAATTACGTGCGACTATGCTTGCACAGGCAGATTGTCCAGTGCATATTCCTCCGATTTCATTGTGCACTGATAACGCAGCCATGGTGGCATCTGCCGGATATTTTCGCTATATTTCGGGACAAAGAGATTCGCTTGACATGGATGTCTTGCCAAATTGGCCTTTATCTGAAGTATAGTTCGTTTGCGAAATATCTTTAATAATCGAAAACGCTTTTACTTTCTTAACATCTCTTTCATGATCTTTGTCATTTTCTCTGCCAACATTGAACGATCATAGTTCTCTTCTACGTATTTCCTTCCTGATAATCCCATAGTTTGACTTTCTTCTCTGTTTTTTGACAAAAATAGAATTGCATCGGCTAACGATTTTGGATCCCCTAGTGGAACAAAGATGCCTGCTGATGCACTCTCAATGACTTCTCTAATGACACCATCGATTACACAGATTACAGGGCGGGCTGCTGCCATATAATCGAAAACTTTATTTGGATAGACTGTGGAATATAGTGGGATGGGTTTCAGAATTGCAATACATGAATTAGCTGCAGCTAGCGCGGCTGGTATCTGTGATTTCGGTATCGGTGGTAGGAAGCGAATATTATCTAAATTTGCCTCATTTGCTTTTCTGATTAGATTTGGTTTTTCTTTTCCGTCTCCTAACAAAACAAAAACGATCTCTGTGTGCGGTTTTAAAATATGGGCAGCTTCCAAAATAATCTCTAGATCATTCGACATGCCATGGGCACCGGCATACAATGTTACATATTTCCCTTCAAGATCATTCGCTTGACGAAATGTCTCGCCAGATTGAAGCGGAGTGAACATATTGAGATCTACTCCATTTGGAACAAGGTCAATCTCTTTTGCTCCCAAACGATCAACGTGCTGGATAAAACCAGGCGAGTTCACGATAACCTTATCTGCCCTTCGGTAGAGAAATTTTTCCAACCATTCTGATGCCCAAATTAGGAAAGGCAGTTTTAATACACCAACTTGAATTGCAAACGCCGGCCACAAATCTCTGACTTCGAAGAGGAAAGGGGTTCGTTTGATGAATGATAATCCCCAAGCGGTAAACGCTTGAAATATTGGTGGAGATGTACCCCAAACTAAATCAACATTCCTGACACGCAGACCAACGATAAATGAAGAAATCATGAAACTTATGAAATTAAACACGCGATGGATAAAACTTTTATGCAGAGCCTTATAGGCATAAGGACGTAAAATTGTAATTGTTCCACCAGTTTCGAACGTCTCGGGGTCGTCATCGTCTTCAACTGGTTTTCCTGTTAAGTAACTGATTGGACTTGTAATGATGGTGATTCGATGTCCTTGGCTGGCGAGATAGTGAGCTAATTCGCAGTGACGCGTTCCGCCTGGTTCATTCAATGTTACGAAAGCCTGGTGAATTAATAATATGTGCATAAAACATTTAGCCTATTTTTGATTTGGAGGATGGGAGTGTCCATTTGCTAAGAAATTTTATCGGTAAACAGCTCGAAGTAGAAACAGAAAATGATAGAGCTGGATTTTTCTTTCCATAAGTGGGTGAAAACCACCCCCAAGTTGGATGTACTTGACCCTCTCCATGAATTACATCTCCAGCTCGAACCAATTGGTGACTCAGATTTGGGATCTTTCTTCCCTCAATTGTTGATAATTGAATGGATAATTGAATCATTCCTTCAGGAGAATGAATATCAATCCAAATAAATGAGTTTGGATAATCGTGAGATGATGTGGATATTTGCCACTGCCAGTCGGGTAATAACCAGTGAATTTTGGCATGAAATATCTTTTCCGGATCGATCCTTTTTAAATTGCTGGGGATAACGTTGTCTTCAATTAACCACGAATCATCTGTTAGCAGGTTTACTTGTCTTGTATGAATTAATCCTAGATGTCGATAACCATCATGTTGTGCAGTGATGCTATAAATATTTTCTTGTTGATCCCTTTGTGTTGACACAATTTTGGCTTGCGCCCAATCCAAAAACAGAAAACGACCTACTGGGGTCATTTGATCTTGATCCTCTATAGTGATCGTGTTGTGAATAGGCGTATGTACTAATGCATTATCCCATGGGGGTTCTGCATTATATGAATATGTGCCCGCATCTTGAGCGATATTCATGCCTCGCCACCATAGATCGAAGTGTAATTGATCGGCATGACCAGGTCTATCTTTGAGGTTGGCTGTTCTCAAATAAGCCCAGGATTGTCCATCACGAGAATGGATCACTACTGGTGAGGGTATTTGTGATCCGGTGGTTTGATTGCTATTCTCGGAAGATGGGCTAAAATCTTTTTCACCAATCCATGCGACCATCTCATCCCACGCTCCTAGTTCAAAAGGGATTTCACTACAAAATGTATATAGTGCGCTTTTAAGTACCGGGCGGAAGTCTTCAAAAGGTAAGCTGCTAAATGGAAGAATATAAGCTCCATCGTTTGGCCCTAGATTAGGTACTTTTCCGCTTTGCTGATCTAATAATGAATTTAACCATTGAGTTGTTACAGAGAGTTTGGTAACTGTATCTCGAGGTATTTGCTGTTGATGAGATGATAATATTTTGTAAACCCATAAGGATAGCTGTAATATGAGACGATGATAATTCGTGCTGTGCTGCATATAAGCTCCATCAGCAGCAATTTGATCCTGTATGGCTCTATTGAACCAATAGCACCCTTTTTTTCGCCACTGCTTTGCATGAGGGTGATCAGGTATCGCGTATCCGACTGTGATTAATCCGCTTGCTTCACTTAATAAGTGATTGTTGTTTTGCGCACGTGCATATAATAAGGTGGGTGGGATTCGCTCCGCATGGGAGATCATCGCATTGATCAACCTTTCTTTTCGCTGCGCAGTACCCGAATCTGCTTCTTGAAAAATTTGATATCCGAAAGCAAGCGCTATCAATCGTAAAGCTACTTCCTGACTGGACACCCAATGGATGCCCATATTGGGTGGATTACTATCCAAAAAGGTCTCTGTGTGATTCCAAAAAGCAGCGGCATATTTTTCATCCTTTGAAATCAAAAAAGCTCGTCCGAGGGTAAAGACCCATCCGAAGCGGCAAGTTTCCCATAAGAATTTGATGTCTGCTGGAAATTGGCTATCGAAATCCTGTGGATTTGATTCCTTCATACTTGAACTGAGTTTGCTCGTGTTTGTCAATTTAGTCCAATGATCAAGCGGGAATGGAGAAATTAGTTTTAGAGGAACCGCATCCATGCTGAACATCCGCACCTTGCCATCAACAATATCATTCGCTTCCTTGAGAAGCTGCTTTTGTCCTTTGGAACCGAGAAACGAAGCAATGTTGGTAGCCTCTGGAAGGTCAAATAAGGGATGGAATTTGTATTTTAAAGCATGATCGTTTTTATGTTTGGACTTATTTGTAATCCATCGAAAATATCCGCTTCGTAGCCCTAATTGATAGAGGCTATATAACCAGATTTTCTTAATACCAAGTTCTTTGATCGCTTTAATAGCAAGATTGATCTTTCTCACGAAGATAATTATATATCTTTTTACACTAATCCGTGTTGTACAGCGATGAGGGCCGCTTGTGTACGGTCATCGACATCTAATTTTGACAGGATTGAACTAACGTAATTACGAACGGTTCCTTTAGTTAAAAAAAGCTTCTCTGCAATTTCAGCATTTGTCAATCCTGTGGCGAGTAGTTTTAGAATATCGATTTCTCTATCACTCAGGTCTTGTGTGATATTGGTTTCAAGTTGGATAGGGCTGTGCGCCACATGTGAAAATAACTTCCCCGCAACGGTTGGATCGACATGTGTTCCTCCACTGATGGTACCCTTGACTGCTTTCACTAAATCTTGTCGAGGGGTGCCTTTGAGTAAATATCCTGAAGCGCCACTCCGAATGGCATCGAAAACCCATTCATCATCCCCGAAGGTTGTCAGTACTAAGACTTTGACATGCGGATATCTCTTTATAATTTGGCTGGTGGCTTGAATCCCATTCATGCCAGGCATTTTTAAGTCCATTAAGACAATATCGGGATTTGCTTCTGGGATCAGATGAAGAGCTTCTTCACCATCATAGGCAGCGCCTACCACTTCAATTTCATTATCCGCGTTCAAGATCATTTCCAAACCATCACATACAACGACTTGATCATCACAAATTAGTACCCGTATCATAAAAGCCTCTTTGACTTTAATAGGATAGTAGATCCTATTCCCGGTGAGCTTTGTATCAATAAATCCGCACCGATTAGTTCTGCTCTTTCTTTCATCCCTTTCAAGCCTAATCGTGCATCGTCGATCTCATTTTTAGGGTTAAACCCTTGACCATCATCGGAAATTTGTAGGAAGATTTCTTCAGTAGTTAATTTTACCGTTATTGATAATTTGCTGGCTATTGCATGACGAGCGATATTCTCGAACGCCTCTTGAGCAATCCGATAATAGGTGTGTTCAACTTCGATTGGTAAATTTTCAACTTCATCTGGAGAATCGAATTCCAAATACAAAGAATGACGCATAGCAAAGTCCTCTGCTAGGGTTTTCAGAGCGAGAACTAATCCCATTTCATCCAATGGATTTGCACGTAATGCACTTAAGGTGCGTCGGGTTTCCTCTAAGCCTTTTCGAGTTGTCTCCAAGATTTGGGTGATCATCCGTTGGGCTTTTTCGGGAATATCTTGCCAGACTATCAGTACAGCATCCATTTGAACCGTGATCGCGCTGAGCGTGTGAGCAAGTGTGTCGTGTAATTCTCGCGATAATCTCACCCGTTCTCGACTGGTTGCGAGTTGTTCTTGTGTTGTTGCATATCTAACTAATTTTATATTTGCCAGTTCGAGAGCATGCCGTTGTTCTCGTTGTGCAGTCACCAAACGAGAGACAATATAACCGAGTAATAGGAACACGATGCAACGAGCTAGGACTCCGATATAAAGGATACGTTCAGTATAAGGGAATTGAGGAACAATGATTGGTTCTATGGGGAAGAATATCATAAGAAGAACTTCAAGAAGTAACGTCCCAAACGTGTATACTACGACATGCTTATAACTATATTGCCATGCCGTTAGGATTAGCAGTATGTATAGAAAAGGTGAGATAGACGTAAATACGAGAATTCTGCTATATAGATGTTGTTCTATTAATAAACCTATTGTAGAAAAGATGATGATAAATGGCGCATAATATAATCCGGATTGTTCTTTAAACCAACCCCAGTATAGTAAACCGATTACAGTGATGATATTAAAAACCATAACGATTAGGGGAATATAGATATCAGAGATTGAGGGAACCACAGGATGGAAGGATGGAAAATCTGATATAAGCTGGAATCGAAATCCTGCAATGATGACAACCACTAAAAGCGTAAGTCGCAGCCAAGCTGTGATCCGAAAAACCTGTATGAACCCTGGTTCTAAATATGATTTTTGCATGATCAGATCATAGCATATTTCTGAGTAGATATGATATTTACGCGATCATTTATGAATATGACTATAGTCATAATCATAAAGAATGAACGATGACCCATATCACTTTTTCGAGATATTGGTTTCGGTTATAGTCGTTACTGATGCAAATAACGTGTGCTTTAATGATTATTAAGGCACAAAATTTAATCAAGAATAGGAGAAATAGAAGAATGTCAAAAAATATCAAGCGAATAGGTTTACTTCTTCTCGCGCTAGGCTTATTGATTGGCGTGTTTTTTCTTTTTACCCACAGGGCTAGAGAGGCACAAGCACAAGCTTTAAATAAGGAATTCGAAACGGTCGAAGTTCAAGAAGGTTTCTTAGAAATTACGATAAGCGCGATTGGTAATGTTCGGTCAGCGCAATCTACGGAGTTAGCCTGGGAAACTTCAGGTATAGTTGAAAAGGTCTATTATGAAGAAGGATACTTGGTAGAATCTGGAGCCATCTTAGCAACACTTGAACAGACCTCTCTTCCACAAGATATTATCCTCGCACGATCGAATTTGGAGGAATATTTAACCACCTTAGATGAGTTATCGATTACAGCTAATGTTTCTAAAACAAAAGCGGTTTCCGATATCTCAATTTACACACACGATGTCAGAGACGCACAATATCAACTAGATAATTTTACAGTACCTTCCGATCAATCTGACTTGGGTACGTGGCAAGCTTTGACTGAGATGGGAGAGAATCTGGATGTAGCGAGAATCGCATTTGAACCATACAAGTACTATGATTCTGGAGATGACACCCGTGAAGAATATTGGGATGAATTTGATGCAGCACAAGCGGACTATAATTCAGCCGTTAAGAGACTTGAGTATGAAACAGAACTGGAGGTAGCTGAAGCGAATCTTGAAAAAGCGCTTCAGGATTATGAAAAATGGAAAGATGGACCTACAGATGGGGAAATTGCTTCAGCAGAAGCAAGAGTCGCTTCAGCTCAAGCAGCCTTAAGTAAAGCAGGGATAGATGCGCCTTTTGATGGTACTTTAACAATCGTAAATCCTCAACCAGGGGATCATGTTAATCTGAATACGCCTGCTTTTCGGCTTGATAATTTATCGACCTTATATGTAGATATCGAAGTATCAGAAGTTGATATCAATAATATTGACATTGGACAGGAAGCTACAATTCAGCTTGATGCCATCACCGAGAAAGAATATTTAGGAAAGGTCGTTGAAATCTCATCTATTGGTACAATTAGTTCTGGTGTGGTAAATTACAAGGTTACTATTCAGATGACAGATTTCGATAAAAATGTCTTGCCTGGAATGACAGCGGAAGTTGAAATTATTGTTGAAGAGTCAGAAGCTTCATTACTTATTCCAAATCAAGCTATCCGTACAGATGATGATGACAATTTGGTTGTCTATATTATGGATCAGTTTGGGCAAATGAAGGAAATAGAAATCACATTAGGAGAATCTTCAGATACGCAAAGTGAGGTGAAAGGAGATGATTTAAAAATTGGAGATCTAGTAATTACAAATCCTCCTAGCGAAGAAGATGAAGAAGGAACCTCGCAGATGATGGGTGGACCTAGACCAATTCCTGGCTCGGCAGGGCAAGGAGGATCCGCCCCCGAAGGAGGTAATTGATGAGCAATGATTGGGTTGTTGAAGCGAATACGTTGACCAAAACTTATCAAATGGGTGAAATTGAAGTCCATGCGTTACGAGGGCTTTCGATGAAAATAGAACGAGGAGAGGTGGTTTCTATTATGGGTCCATCGGGTTCGGGTAAATCAACGTTGATGAATATATTGGGTTGTTTAGATCGTCCTTCAACCGGTGATTATTATCTAGATAGAGAAAACGTAGCTTATATGAATGAAAATCAATTGGCAATGATCCGTAATAAAAAGGTTGGATTTGTTTTTCAAAGTTTTAACTTATTACCTCGTTCAACGGCGATGTCTAATGTTGAACTTCCCCTTCGTTATGCGTCGATGAGTGCTGGCTACCGACATCGATTTGCGCAGGAGGCGTTGGAATCGGTTGGGCTTGCAAACCGTTTATATCATCGACCTAATGAATTATCTGGTGGACAGCAACAACGCGTAGCCATTGCTCGGGCAATTGTAAATAACCCATCCATTTTAATGGCAGATGAACCAACAGGAAACCTGGATTCCAAGTCTGGTGATGAAATTATGAATTTGCTTCTCAATTTAAATAAAGATCGTGGCACTACGTTGATTATTGTCACTCATGACCCTGAAATAGCTGATCTTACTGAAAGGGTGATTTACATTCGAGATGGAAAAGTGGAGATGGAGAAATGAATATCTGGTCTTTGTTGATTGAAGCGTTGGAGAGTTTATCAGCAAATAAAATGCGCTCTGGGTTAACTATGCTAGGTATTGTGATTGGTGTAGCGGCTGTGATTGCAATGCTAGGTATCGGTACGGGAACTGAAGAATCGATCACTTCCGAAATTGAGAGCATAGGTACAAATCTGTTGTATATAACTTCAGGAGGCGATGCAACTAACCCCGAGCCTTTGACCTTGGCGGATGTAAGCGCCATGCAAAATATAGAATTAGCTCCTTCGGTTGAGTTCACAGCTCCTATTATCCAAGGGCGGGGTGATATCGTTATACCGGGAGAAAGTACAACCGCTAATATTATTGGCATTACCCCTGATTATTTCAATGTTCAAAATGCTGACCTCGCGGAAGGGATGCAGATTTCACAGAAACAGCTTGATGATTTCGAATCTGTAGTTATCCTAGGCTCCACTACAGCAGAGGATTTATTTGGGTACACTAATCAATTGGTTGGTGAAACAGTGAGAATAAATGGGGAAATTTTTAAAATAATTGGGGTATTAGAAGAACAAGGTGGCTCTCACTTAACCAATATGGATGAACAGGTACTTGTACCATTAACGAGTGCAAAGTCGCGTTTGATGAAACGAGAAAATCCAAACGAAGTTGATTTAATTTATGCACAAGCAAGAAGCGCTGATGACGTACCACAAGCCGAAGAAGAAGTATCTCAAATCCTTCGTTCCCGTCATCGCAGCACACTTGGTGAAGATGATTTTGATATTATGAGTACGCAGACGTTTCTAGATATGGCTTCAACGGTTACTAGTACATTAACCCTGTTTTTAGGAGGAGTTGCAGGGATCTCTCTCTTAGTAGGTGGTATTGGGATTATGAATATTATGCTTGTTACTGTAGTTGAGCGTACCAGAGAGATTGGTTTACGCAAGGCTATGGGAGCTCGCCGGAGCGATATTTTGATCCAATTTTTAGTTGAATCCTCTTTCCTAAGTCTAGGAGGCGGTTTTATTGGTATTGCATTAGGCTATATGATTTCTTTTTTTATCGGTCAAATTGCTTCTGGAAGCAGTATCACGTTAAACCCAGTGATTCAGTGGAATTCTATATTAATGGCAACGCTGTTCTCTGCAGCGGTAGGATTGTTCTTCGGTATTTTCCCAGCTAATCGAGCTGCCAGCTTGGAGCCCGTTGAAGCACTCAGGACGGATTGATTGATATAATGGGTATGGTTTCTTAAAAGCCATTTCTACTTCGGAATCAAAGGACTAGAATTGTCTATTTGAAAAATCATGATATATTTAAGCCTGAATTGTTTGTACGCTTCTAGTTTGGAATAAGCGTGAATAGATTAAAATCACCTAACACTATTTTTTGTTTAGGAAAATAGCATTTGGTAAGAATAACATCTCGCTGTTTATCATCAATTTGTGATTGGATAGACTGAACACTTAGCTCTACTCAGATGGTGAAAGCGAATTATCAATAGAGGAAAAAAATGAAAAAAGCATTACTCATTCTTAGTTTCTTGTCCACTCTTCTAATAGGGGCAGATATACAAAACAATACTGCCCGGTTTACGATTGTTAATAAAACAGGAATGGATATTGCTGTTCAATTGACGAATTTTGAGACAGATCCTGAAGATAAACTATTTTATTACCTGAAGGTCGAGGCTGGGGATGATGGGGCTCCATCGACGAAAGCGTTTGATATCGAGAAAGATTCCTATCTTTTACAGCTTTTTTATCTCGAAACCTATGATCCGGTTTATGGATATAAGTGTGATACAGAACAGCCTACGAAACTGTTCTTATTTAGGAATACTCGCCTTACCTTTTTACCATGTGGATTTGATGCCTGTTCTCCAGGAGAACCTTCTATGCGAAAATTATCTTATAAGCTTGTCGCTCCACCATGGTTGATTCAAAAGAGAATTCTAAAGTGGATCTATATTTATTAAATCGATAAAAGAATTTTCCAATTCTAAAATAAAAACGGCGATGGTTTGATCCATCGCCGTATGATTTAAAGCAAGTGTTTTCTAAAAAACTTCCCATTTCTTCTTGAAGCGCTGAGCGGCATTCTTGAAGATCGGTTTTCCATGACCGAATAATGCTGTTTCGAACTTTAAATTTAAAATTTTGGCTAAACTTCTTTTCCCCTCATCAATATCTTCATAAATAAAACTCCAATCTAATCCCAAAATATTTTTTGCAGCATCAGCAACGAAAATCACACCATTATGCTTATTCCATAAAAAAGCCAGTTGACCGGCACAATGACCTGGAATATGAATTGCCTCAATCCCATCCCCAAAAGGAAGTACTTCACCATCGATTAATTCATAATCAATTTCACACGCCTCTATCGAATTAGGTGTATTTCCCGAGATTATTCTTGTCAGGACATGATTGATTACCCCGGGACCGGGTTGGTAAGGGCGAAGTGTTTTCCCTGCTCTTACCATTTCTGCGTCTAAGGCATGCATATAAGCAGGAGCTTTTGTTATCCGTTTCAATTCAGCTAGACTGCCTGAATGATCAGTATGACAATGGGTCACCAAGATTTTTTCAATATCCGTCGGCTTTTTCCCAATAGTTTCTAATTCATTGATGATTTTTAATGCGCTGTTTGGATAACCAGTATCAATTAATATAAATTTGCTATCTTCTTCTATTAGATAAGCGTTGACAAAATTCAGTGAGATCATATAACAACCTGGTAGAATCTCTTTCATGAGTTTACCTCCTTTACGCTATTTCCAAAGAGCAGTTCATAATTAACTTATTGTTTCTTTCTAAATATCAAATGGTTCAAATTCTCTTCCCATGAGTGCATCAACGATCCTTTGCGAGGCAAGACCATCGCCATATGGGTTAGTGGCACGCGCCATTCTTTGGTATTCTTTTTCGTCCTGCAATAATTTTGTAGTTTCCCTCACGATCTTGTTTTTATCTGCCCCTACTAAGCGCACAGTGCCATATTGGATAGCTTCTGGACGCTCGGTTACATCTCGTAAAACGAGTACAGGTTTACCTAGTCCAGGGGCTTCCTCTTGAATGCCTCCTGAATCAGTAATTACTATGTATGAGGCTTTCATGATATGCACTAAATCGAGATAATCTAAAGGAGCAGTTAGGGTGATATTCTGGACATTACCTAATAACCGATAAACAGGTTCCTGAATATTGGGATTTAAATGTACTGGATAGATGATATGAACGGAATCCTGAAAATTTCGTGCAATTTCGAGCAGGGCTTGGCAAATTTGTTCAATTGGTTGTCCGTGATTCTCCCTCCTGTGCGCTGTGACCAGGATGATTTTTTTAAAATTTGGTTTCTTCTGTTGGAGAATTTCGGAGGCAATGGGAGAAATATCTTGATTTATTGGCAATTTCGCAACCCATTTAAGTGCATCAATCACTGGATTTCCTGTCACGAGGATCTGTTTTTCGGAAATGCCTTCTTTTAATAAATTTGAACGAGATAGCTTAGTGGGTGCGAAGTGTAGGTCAGCGACAACCCCAGCAACTTTACGGTTAATTTCTTCTGGGAAAGGCTGCCATTTATCAAAGGATCTTAATCCGGCTTCGACATGTCCGACTTTTATTCGATGATAAAAGGCGACCATCGCGGCTGCCATAACTGTTGTTGTATCACCTTGAACAAGAACCCAATCAGGTTTCTCTTTTGCTAGAATTGAGTCTAATCCTAAAAAAATAGAAGCAGCTACTTGACTAGGGCTTTGTCCTTTTTGCATAATATTGAGGTCAAAATCAGGTGTGATATTAAAGAGGGACAAAACTTGATCCAACATTTCTCG
>Ga0172375_10001124_pt1 | contig 42985 bp, 34 predicted proteins | sample LakKiv1m_FD_114537 | JGI IMG/M metagenome (GOLD analysis project Ga0172375, IMG submission 114537) | Freshwater microbial communities from Kabuno Bay, South-Kivu, Congo - kab_092012_11.1m | ecosystem: Environmental > Aquatic > Freshwater > Lake | place: Democratic Republic of the Congo... | reverse complement strand
TGCAAAAGCCCGCCCAAATGCTTCCGCCGCCTCCGGTATCGTCACCCCCATAAACACCGCTAAATCCCCGATCATCCCAATATCGTTTTCCGCGCTCGCCCCGAATGCTTCCAAGGTCGAAGCCGCTTCCACTATATCCGGCAGAGTGAAAGGCGTCCCCGCCGAAAATTCCACCAGCTTCCGAAATGCTTCCGCCCCCGCTTCCGCCGATCCCTTCAACTGTTCCAGCCTCAGCCGCGCCGTCTCCATCTTCGCCGATTCGCTAACCGCCTTCACTATCCCCGCCGTTATCCCCGCCAAAGCCACCCCGCTCGCCAGCCCCACTGCCGTCCAACCTTCGCGCATATTAGCCGCGCTCGTTGACAAAGCGTCAGTCCTCTGCCGCGCCGCTTCCAAATCCGATACCATTTCTGCCTTGAACTGCCCGCCCTCGTATCGCACCCGGATTATTATGTCTGATATCTTTGCCATTTTAATCTGTCATTCCCGCGAAAGCCTTTCTATTCCCTATTCCCCACTTTGCACTTTCTCCTATCCTCCGCATCCAATGTTAATATCATAAATTCCAATGCTTCCCGGTATTCCATATCCAATAATTGACTGTATTTCACCGCATCACCACCGCTTAGACTATAGGCTAAGCGGTTGCCGGGGAGTTCTCCGTCGAAAACGCTTTTACCGTCGCGCTCATCGCTTCGAAACAGCGCCGGGAAAGCGCCACAGATTTCCCGGCTTCCCCGAAAAAATCCTGGATAATCTCCAAAATCTCTTCCTGCGTCATATCCCCCATATACGGCAATACATGCTCCTCCGCTGTGGTCTGATTCCACCGCGCGCCGTCCACCGTCAATATCCCCGCCAACAGCTTTTCCAGCTTGTCGCCCGTCAATACCGCCGTTAAATCGCCCTCCCCCAGCAGACCGTCCAACTGCCCAAAAACATACTTCTGTTGCCGCAGCGTCATCTTCCCCACCGGCGTCGCCGTCAATTGTAATCCGTTGATCTCGTATTTGCCCTGCATTCTTTCTCCTGTTAATGAAGGGCGGGTCGAAGACCCGCCCGCTTTTCGCTAATATGTCATTCCCGCGTAAGCGGGAATCCCTTTTTGCTTTTTCGAGTCCCGCTTTCGCTTTCCCCCAAATCCTAAATCCCAACCCCTAATCCCTGCTTCTACGCTCCCGCAATATCATGTATCCGCGCCACGCTCTTGTTATACCAATCGCCCGCTTCTTCGGAGATCAAACCTTCCATCTTCACCTTTACCATCGTCCCTTCCCGCGCTTTCAAATTGATCGCTTCCGCCGATACTACATAAGCGGTATGCAGACAATACCGCTCATAATAAGCAGTCCCCGGCATCAGCCGCTTAAACATCACATTATACTTCTGCGCCGCCCCCACCGCCCGCGGAAACCGCAAACTCTTCACATCATCGGTCGCGTCCGTTTCGATGTCCGATGCCGGCAACCCCAATGCAATCGCCAAATTCTCCATCGTCATTTCCTGCAAAGTGAATTCCACTTCCACTCCGCCTTCGATGTCGTAAGCAGCCGCCGCGCCCGCCATATTCCCCGGCTTGACCGTCACTGTTTCATTCTTGAAAGTGATGGCAGCGCCCGCTTCCCTATCCGTATAGCCCACCGCCGTCAATGCATCCCACGCCGCTAAATTCGCCGGAATCGCCGGAGTTCCCTGCTCTTCGATATGCACCGCCGCATATCCGATCATTATGTTATTTACACTCGACGTCATCGTCGTAACTCCTGTTTATTTTTTTGCTGTTTATTTGCTTTTCGCTTTTGCTTTATCGGTTTTTATCGGTATTTATCCGCTTTTATCTGCGGTTCAAATCTTTGCTTTGCTTTCCGCTTCTGCTTTTAAATCATATATCATATATCACTAATCATATATCATATATCCTCATTCAACAGATATTCCCCGCTCACTGCCAATACCGCCGCCGCCGTCCCCTCCATCCCCTGCATTTCCACTATACCGTAATTGATACTTTCGCACACAATCCCCTGCACTCCGTCTGCCAAATACCCCGCAGGATAATCCTCCGTCACTAACCGTTCCGCATCTTGTAATATCGACCATACCGCTTTAGCGCCCGCCTCTGCCGCTGCTTTCGTCGTCCTCCAGCTGCCGCCGCGCCCTCTATCCGGCAATACCGTTATCATTATTTCCCCCGTCACCAGCTGATACCCCGAATGCAAATTCACCGCCGGTAATTCCTTCAAGTTTCGCTCTGCAGCAGAATTACCCCAATCCTTTTAATTCCACTACCATTATCGAGTATTCTATTCCCGAAAAAAGTGAAGTTAAACTTGTAGTTTATAATATGATCGGCCAGCAAGTGGCGGTAATAATTAACGGGAGGGAAAACGCCGGTTATCGCAGAGTAGTATGGAATGGACTGAGCAGTTCTGACACTGTTCCGGATAGTGGATTATACTTTGTGAAAATGGAAGCAAAAGGAGTAATTAGCGGTAAAACATACTCTTCAATTAAAAAGATGCTTTATCTAAAGTAACAATTCTTTACAGGAGACGGTTTTTAACCGTCTCCTGTTGACTTTATTAAAATAAAATTATATCTTTAAAGTATGAGAAAAATACTTTCCATATTACTAATTAGCGTTCCAACACTCGTTCCGGCGCAGGAATTCGAGCCGGATTATTATTGGCCGCCCTATGAGATCGAAGGCTGGCAGCCCTTTGTTCCTTGGACCGGCGGATACGAATATTCGACGCCGGAATTAGTTGACATCGACGCAGATGGTGATCAAGACTTCTTCTTTGGTCATTGGATGAAAATTGCCTTCTTTAACAATGTCGGGGATTCGGTCGTTCCCCTATTTAATCATGAAACCGATTTCTTCGACTCGATTCAATTTAATTATTTATATGGATATTATGGCAGGCCGGTATTTGCCGACATCGACAATGATGAAGACCAAGATCTGATTATTTGGACAGGAACATTTGACGAACTATTTTATTTAAATATTGGCACACCGGAAGAATATAATTTTGAATTTCAGACTTCCAGCTTTCTAGAAACCACAATGTACGGAGGCGGGAGAGGTGATTTTGTTGATATTGATGCAGATGGAGATTTGGATATTTTTGAGGGGAATTACTTAGGTGAAGTACTCTATTATCAAAATTCTGGTAATGCATACAGTTATATATATCCTCAAACACCAATGATATTACCAGGTATTGATGTCGGTAACAAAGCCATAATATCGATGTGCGACATTGACGCTGATAATGATTATGATTTATTTATTGGGAATCAAGAAGGTAATTTATATTATTATCGCAATGAAGAAGACAGCATTAATTTCAATTTCATATATGTTACGGATAATTTTGCCAACGCATTAGTTTATGAAATTAACGCTCCCAGTTTTTGCGACATCGATGATGACGGTGATTATGATTTGTTTGTAGGAATGAAATGGGCAAAATATCCTTATCCGCCAGGAGATATTAGTTTCTATGAGAATATTGGAACACCGACCAGCTATGAATTTATGCACATGACAGATAATTATTTATGTTTTGATAATGGTGTAGGTTATTCACCGATTTTGGTAGATGTGGACGGCGATGGTGATTTTGATTTGGTGGGGGGATCGTCAGACCAAAAGATGCCTTATATTAAAAATACCGGCACGACTATTGAACCGAATTTTGAATGGTGGGAAACTCTATGGGGTGGTAGCGGAGGATTTTTAGGTGGAGATTTGGCCGTAGGTGATTTGGATTCAGACGGTGACTTGGATAAAATAGTAAGCACCAGTGATTTTATCAACTTTTATCTCATTTCATATGAAAATATTGGCACACCAGACAGCGCCGCATTTGTAACCTGGCAGTATCAGTTTATTAATACAACGGAAGATTGGCTTCACCCGGCCTTAGTAGATATCGATGGTGATCATGATTTGGATTTATTAGTCGAAAGAGATGTAAATACCGTAAGCAGTTTATTATGGTATGAGAATATCGGAGATTCAATAAGGCCGGATTTTAATCTGACTCCTGAGACGATTTATACTTTTGAGGAGACAATATTTAGGTTGCGATTTTTTGACTATGATAAAGATGATGATTATGATTTGTTTTGTCCAGGCTATATTGGCGTACAGTATTATGAGAATACTGGTAGTTCGTCAAATCCAAGTTTTCAAGTTATAACAATAAATTTTGGAGGAGTAGATTATTGGGTTACTAATGTCACTTTAGGGGACATTGATGATGATAGTGATTTTGATATGTTTGTTAGTTTGCAACAGGGTGGAATGAAATTCTACCGCAATCTGGAAAATCCCTACCAAGTCGAACTTACCGTTTCCATATCCGATAATGATGTGATTTTAACTTGGCAAACTATCCCCGGCGCGGAGGAATATCGCATCTTTTATACGGATAGCTGCTATTTTACCCCTTCGGGAATTCCGCAGGCGGTGGTTTTGCCGCCGGATACCAGCTGGATTGATGCGGGAGCGGCGGGAGTTTGGGGGCAGCGGTTTTATCGGGTAATTACTCAATACTGAATACTGAAAAGCGGGAATTAGGAATTGGGAATTGGGATTTAGGGAAAAGAAAATGCGAATGTAGAATGTAGAAGGAAAGCAAAGGAAAAAGACAAATGGTAAGCAATAGACAGAAAGTCGGAGATGAAATCGCCGTATTTACTCCCGCCGGATTGTGTGTGGGCGCAACAGTTTGCTCTGATTATCCGGTAATCTATTTGGCGGCTTGGAAAGATAACAGTTTAACCGAAGAAATCGACGGCTATCAAATAGGCGAAAACATGTCCTTCAAATTCTGGGACGCCTCTGCCGGAGTTGAAATTGTCCTCGATTTTACTTATCCTATGGTTAACGCTGTTGGCAGCGGATTTGCATTCGGTCAAGGCGCGTATGCCAGTATTTCATTATCCGGTGGAAACAGTATGCCAACCAGATACGCACTGCGACAAAATTATCCCAATCCCTTCAATCCCACTACAGTGATTCGCTATGATTTGCCTTATCAGTCGGAAGTGGAATTGACAGTTTATAATCTGTTAGGGCAAATGGTTGCCACGCTGGTAAATACAACTCAAACTGCTGGTTATCATCAAGTCAATTGGAATGTTAATAAAGGTTCAAACTCCTGGTTGACCAGCGGGATTTATTTTTACCGGTTATCAGCCAAGAATACTGCAACAGGAAAGACTTTTATAGAAAACCGTAAGATGGTCTTGGTAAAGTAGCTTAACAGAAAGCGGCGGTTCTTCATGGAACCGCCGCTATTAAAAAAGGGTACGACGATGAGAAAAATAATCTTAATAGGATCGATTTTATTGTTGTTTAAAACAAGCTTGGCGCAGGATTTCCTTCAAGAAATCGATACTATTCCAGTTCAGCAATCCGGCTGGATGCTGCAGCAGCCCTGGACTGGCGGTTTTAACGATTCTGATCCCGCTTTGGTGGATATCAATACCGATGGTGATTTGGATTTGTATTTAGGGCAGCGTCAAGGATATTGTGATATCGCATTCTTTAATAACATAGGAAATGCCGATAATCCAAACTATCAACTTATTACCAAAGACATTTTTCTGGATACACTGTTATATACTTCACTTTCTTACGGTCATTCTTCACCGACTTTTGGCGATTTGGATGCCGATGGTGATTTGGACATGCTAGTCGGTGGTCTTTATGGCTATATTACTTTTGCAGAAAATATTGGTACTATAAACGAGCCTTATTTTACAGTAATTGACACTTTTTTTTACAATATTGACATTGGTGAAGAGTCTATTCCTTATTTGGTCGACATCGATGCCGATGGAGATTTGGATTTATTCATTGGCGCAAGAGACTTAAATTATATCAATAACGATGGCAGGATAATTTACTATAGGAATGATGGTAACATCTACAATTGTGATTTTGTTTTTGTTACTAATTATTTTGATAGCATCAATGTGGGTTCTAATGCAGCGCCGGTCTTTGTAGACATTGATGCGGATGAAGATTACGATTTGTTCATAGGTGAAAACGATGGAAATATCAATTTCTATCGAAATGATGGGACTTCGCAAGTTTATGATTTTGTTTTAGTTGATAGTATTTTTAACGGAATAGATTTAGGAGAGTATTCCAGCGTGCCAGAATTTGGCGATATAGATGGAGATGGAGATTACGATTTGCTAATTGGGCAGGGAGAGGATAATACAGATTATAATGATCAAGGTGGATGGGTATATTTTTATGAGAATGTGGGTGACAGCGTTAATTATAATTTTGAGCTTGTGTGTCCCAATTTGTTGTGTTTCGATGTTGGGTCTAAATGTCATTCCACTTTCGCTGTACTATATCAACAGGGAGTATATGATTTGATAGTAGGCAGAGGCTATGGAACAGTTATTTTATATAGGAATATAGGAACATCTGATTCCGCATTTTATATCAATGATAGCGTCATATTTAATAATATTAATGTCACTTATATGGCGGCTCCCAGTTTTGCAGATATAGACAATGACGGTGATCAAGATTTATTTTTAGGGCGTGAAATAATGATGTCGCCAACCAGTGTTCTGTTTTACCGTAATGTTGGTTCGATGGGAAATCCTGAATTTGTATTCGAAGATGAGATATTTCCTGGATATACCGGTTTTACTTTTCCCACCTTAACTGATATTGATGCTGATAGCGATTATGACTTATTTATTGGACACAACAATGGGAATCTTACTTTTTATGAAAATCGTGGGACACCCGAAGAGTATAGATTTGTAAATATAACTGATAATTATTTAAGTGTATCATTAGGGTTTTCTCCATTAAAGCCTTGTTTCTGTGATATAAATGAAGATGGGGATTCTGATTTATTTATGGGTAATGTTAATTTTGGAAATATTTATTATTATGAAAACATCGGTACACCAGAATCAGCGCGTTTCCAACAAATAACTAATCAATATATCGAACTAGATGAATATGGGATTGTATATGAAACTAACCCGTTTTTCGTCGATATAGACAATGATGGCGATTTCGACTTTTTCTGTGGTAATGATAACGGAGGAATGCAGTTTTTCCGTAACTTAGAAAATCCTTACCAAGCTGAACTTACCATTGCTGTTCAAGGCAGCGATGTTATTTTGAATTGGGAAAGTGTGGCTTCTGCCTTGGAATACCGCATCTATTACAGCGGCGAGCCCTATTTCACGCCAACCGGACCGCCGCAGGCGGTAGTCTTGCCACCGGATACCAGCTTTATCGATGTCGGGGCGGCGGGGCTGGGGCCGAGGTTTTACCGGGTGGTGGTAAGTTATTAGAATTTTATGACATTCTTTTTTTGCATTATCCCCGCCCCGGGCATTACGACGAACACCCCTTCCCCAGTCCCATCGACCGGATCGATGTGATTCCTTTCAGAAAAGCGCGGATAAACAGCTTTTTCTGTTCGACAGTTCCAAAAGTAAAAGCGTTTTGGAAATCGTTTGCAAGTTCTTGTGCTTGCTCGATCATTCTGTTTACTTCGTTCTGCTTGTTTTTGGCATCTTCGATTTCGCGCTTTTTGCTTTCCAGAGCGGATAATTCTCTTTTTAGCTCTATCAATCACTGATCGACAAATTCCTTATTTGCGGAGGAGATGTTTTCGATCAGATTGTTGATGGTTTTTTTTATCTTCAATGTTTCTTCATCGAGAAAAAGGTGGAAAAATTTTCTCAAAGTATCTTCACTGCGGTCTTTGCCGCTCCACAGCAGGCGTTTTTTACCTACGGCGATTTCATAAACTTGGGTAAGATATTTATGCCCCTTTTGCTGGCTGATTTCATCGATGCTGATGAGCAGAACTTCGCTGGTATCTCTCTGTTTTAACCCAAATTGAACCGCAGAGGGGACGGCTGTCTTGACCTGACTCCAATCGACTTCGAAGAGCCTGGCTACTTGCGACCAGGAAAGTTCCCGCGCCCATAAGGCTAAGTGGTAAAGCAGGGGTTTGGTCAAATGACATTTTCCCACACTCCAAGGGATTGCTTCCGTCACAATCGTATGACAATGTTTGCATTGCACCCTGCGGGGGGCAAATTCAATTAAAATATGATATTTAAAGCAGGACAGATGTCGCCAAGTGTGGAGCTTCTGCGTGTCATAAGTCGAACCCTTCTTGCCACACAAAGGACAGATGGGGCGGCCGTTTTTCCGGGGAAAGACCGTAAGATGAATAATCTTGTCAAGGATCAGTTCCGCTTTACCAAGCTTAAAGCCTTTAAGGGGCAGGGTCTTTCTTATTAAAGTTTCTATTTTATTAAGAGCCTCACGGATTTAATGATGAGAAAACTACCACTATAAAATCCGTAAATGCCCCTTATTTTTCAACTAATTAAATCATAAAAAGAACAAAACTCCGTGACTATTTCTTATGATGAAAAACCCGGCATTCAGGCTATTCGCAATATTTCCGCAGAACTTAGGCCGCTTCCCGGAAAATACGCTGCGGTAAGCCGTGATTACGAATACCGCAGATTGGGAACAATATCCTTGCTGGCCGGAATCGACCTACATACCGGCAATGTTATCCCTTTAATCAGAGACCGGCATCGCAGTAGGGAATTTATCGAATTCCTCGGCAAAGTGGATGAAGCTTATCCCTCGGATTGGAAAATCAAGCTTATACTGGACAACCATTCAGCGCATATTTCTAAAGAAACAAGAACTTATCTGTTACAAAAACCGGGGCGATTCGAGTTTATTTTTACGCCAAAACATGGTTCTTGGCTGAATATGATAGAAGTTTTTTTCAGCAAGATCGCGCGTTCTTTTCTGCGTCATATTCGTGTAGAATCCAAGAAGGAATTAATTGACCGCATCTATCTTGGTATAGAACAAATCAATGAGGAGCCAGTGATATTTAGATGGCGTTATAAAATGGACGAAATAACAGTTTCATAAAATAATATGTTATTTACAGAACGATATACTAGGGGAATGAATGAATTTTTCATTGTATCACATTCACCGAAGTCGTATCTGTGCCGATAACTTTATTTACCGTGCCGGTATATAATGCGTTTGCCACTACCCGGCTGATGCCGGTATCTCCGTAAGCCGCGTGGAAAACTACCGTCGACTGCAAACCTGTGGGAGCGTTGGCGTCGGAACGAATCCACACATCCGGGATAATTTCGCCTCGATCCAAAGCAGTGAACTCCACATTGATCCCCCCCGTCTGCAATCCGGTAACCGGATTTTTCAATCTGCAGGTGATAGCATTGTTAGTGTTGACCACCATCGTGTCGTACTGCAGATAAAATTCCAGGTCGTAGGGCACTACTTCGATAGAAGCCGTATCCACCACCATCGAAGGAAGTTCCAAACTGGATACCGTTATACGAAAAATCCCTATATTCCCCTGCGGATCGAAATACAAATCGGTATCCAAACCGGTCGGATCCGTAGCGCTGGATACTCTTTGCGGAGAAATATATCCGGAGTCCAGCGCGGCAAAATTTAAAACAATGTCTCCGATCTGCCCGCCGGTATTATCCGTGACAAAACAATTAATCTGCACGATTTCATTGGGCACGGTTTGATTATCTTCCGGGACTAAATCGATGTTGTATCCCGGCCCTGAAATATTTCCGCCGCCGCCGCTGCAGGAAATAATGGATAGAATCAGTAAAACCAGAGGCGGTATAAACCACAATAACTTCTTCATCTCCAAGCCTCATTATGAGTATTCAACTTTTTTCTATTGAGGTAAAACAATTTTGCAAGTTTACAGGTTTGCAAGTTTAGTAACAGTTTAACATTTTGAAAAACTCTATGAAAAAGGGGTCATTCCGAACTTGTTTCGGAATCCAGCGCCTTTGATTTTGACTTGTTTTAAAGGCACTGGATGCTGAACCAAGTTCAGCATGACCATTTACGGGAGGTCATGGATAATGCTAAAATGTTTCCAAGTTTGCAAATATCGCCGTCTTTTTGCTTTTATTTGGCGCTTGATACTTAATACTTGACACTTGTTACTTGCTGCTTACTTTTACAGCTTCTTTGCCTTTGTAAAAAGCTTCCAAATTCGCCTGAACCGTTTTCTGCGGAGCGCGTTTTTCGATGGCGTATTCCCAATGTTCGTCGGCGATGCCGGAAAAATCCGACAACATCCCCAAAATCACCGAATTCGCCAGCCGGATATTCCCCATCTTCAGGGCGATTTCCGTGGCGTCGACGATGAAAGTGTTCTTCACCCGCTTCTGCACTTCGCCCAACGGATCTTCCGGATATTTCTGTTTCTTGCTCACGCTGGGAGGCACTAATTTATAAGGTATGGCGAACAGCGCCCCCTCCGGCTTCAATTCATGATAAAATCGCAGCGCTTCAGCCGCTTCGAAAGCTAAAATCACATCCGCCTGCCCCGCTTCAATCAGCGGAGAATACACTTTCTTGCCATAACGCACATGCGAAGTCACCACTCCCCCTCGCTGCGACATCCCATGAACTTCACTCTTCTTGGTATCCAATCCGGCGTGCTGAGCCGCCAGACATATAATATCCGATGCGGTAATAATCCCCTGCCCCCCGACCCCAACTAATAGAATATTTTTATTGTCCATTTTATCCCTGATTATATTGCTGCTTGTTGTCTGCTGCCAGCTGCTTGCTGCTTTTTATGTTTGCTTTTGCTTTTACTTGATACTTGGCACTTGATACTTGTTACTTTTTTATTTAAACAACCGCCGCTTCGATTTTGTGAATCACATTGATCGGACAAACCTGCACACAAATTTCACAGCCGGTGCAGGTAGTTTCATCGATCACTGCCTTTTCCAACTCTTTTTCCGTGAACTTGCCGGACGGCAGTATCGCCGGACACCCGACGCGGAAACAAGCTCCGCAGCCGTTGCAGTTTTCCGCATCGACATAATAGGGGAATCCTTTAATCCGCTTGGGAAAGAGCATACAAGGCCGCCCGGTAATCACCACCGAAGGCCCTTTTTCCGCCATTGAAGCTTCTATTGCCTTACGCGTATCTTCCAAATCGTAAGAATCGATTTTCCGCACTTGTTTCACGCCTAAAGCTTTTACTAATTCCAACAAATCCACCGCCGGAGCCTCTTTCCCCATCAGATTTTTCCCGCTGCCGGGATTTTCCTGCCCGCCGGTCATCGCCGTCACCCGGTTGTCAAGTATAACCAGGGTGATATTCGCTTGATTGTAGACCGCGTCCAGCAGTCCGGTAATCCCGGAATGCAGGAAAGTGGAATCGCCGATCACCGCCACCGCCTTCTCACTGCCGCCCACTAAAGATACTCCGATAGCGCTGCCGATGGAAGCGCCCATACAAAATGTGGTATGCAAAGCTTCCAGCGGGGGAAAACCAGCCAAAGTATAACAGCCAATGTCGCCGAACACATCGGCTTTCTTCTTCTGCAAAGTGTAGAACACTCCCCGATGCTGACATCCGGGGCATAATACCGGTGGACGGGGAATGACTTTTTCTCCGGATACCGGGACTTTGCCATTTTCCATAATCCCGGCTTTGTGCAGTCCGGCTTTCAATCTTTCCGGATTAAGCTCCCCTTCAAGGGATAAATATTGCTTGCCTTCGCAGGCAATGCCATTGATTTTCAACTGCTCTTCATAAAACGGTTCCAGCTCTTCCACCACCAACAAACGGTCGACCTGAGAAGCAAATTGCCGAATCCGTTCTATCGGCAACGGATATGACATCCCGATTTTAAACACCGATGCAGTGGGCAGAACCTCTTTCACATATTGATAAGCCACTCCGCCGGTGACAATACCTAGCTTTTTGTCTCCCGGTTCCACCGTATTTATTTCCGTAGTTTCCGCCAATTCTTTCAACTTCAAAGCCCGTTCTTCCACTATGTGATGCCGGATTTTCGCGAAATTGGGCATCATCGTGTATTTGGCTATATCCTTCACATATTTCTTCTTTTCCATTTCACGCACTTCATCGATTTTTACGATACATCTGGAATGAGAAGTTCGAGTGGTCATCCGTAATATTACCGGAGTATCGTATTTTTCCGATATTTCAAAAGCAAGTTTGACATAATCACGCGCTTCCTGCGAATCAGAAGGTTCCAATACCGGAATTTTTGCGAAAGGTCCAAAACGACGGTTATCCTGTTCATTCTGAGAACTGTGCATTTCCGGATCGTCGGCGGATACTAAGACAAAACCGGCATTGACTCCGGTATAAGTAAAAGTCATCAGCGGATCCGCCGCCACATTCACCCCCACATGCTTCATCGTCACTAAAACCCGCGCCCCCCCTAGAGATGCCCCGATTCCCACTTCAAACGCCACTTTTTCATTAGGCGACCATTCGGCGTACACTCCCGGATTAAGCGCAAAATTCTCTAAAATCTCCGTCGAAGGTGTCCCCGGATAAGCCGCCCCAAACCGGCACCCCGCTTCGTACGCCCCGCGCGCAATGGCTTCATTTCCTGATAAAAAAACTTGCATATTAGAATTAATCCTGTTTATTTAAGTATGACCGGAACAAAATGACATCCAATTAGTATTCAATCTTGAATGTACTAAAATATACTTAGAATGTCAAAAACTCGCTTTGTAAAAGCAGCTGCAAGATGCGAGTCGCGAGATGCGAGTTTGAAATTGCTTAAATTATAGGTATTCCACAGAACGGGGTATCGATTTTCACTTGCACACTTGTCCACTTGCTAACTTGAACACTTCCTTTCGACTTGCAGACTAATAACACAAATTCAATAATATGAGCCTCTTGCAAAAGTAAAATTTACCATAATTTATCATTTAAACTTGTTTCATAATCTCTTGTTATTTAGTAATATATATTTTCATTGAGACCCTGAAACAAGTTCAGGGTGACAACTTTGGTGGACTTTTGCAAGTCCCTCATATACTAATGCTAAAAAGTTTTTTCGCATGTTTTGCGTAGGGGCTTGATTAATCAAGCCCCTACATCGGAAATTATTTTTTAGAACTGGTATAAAACCAACTTGGGGGATTCAATCCAATGACAGAAAATCGCAAATACAATGTCCTGATTACCGGCGGCACCCGCGGCATTGGCAAAGCCATTTCGCTGAGGCTGGCGGAAACCGCCGACACCGTCATCGTCAATTATGTGCGCAACGAAATCGCCGCTCAGGAAACCAAAGAACTAATTGAAAAACACGGCGCCCGCTGCCTTCCCATCAAAGCCAATATGCTCTATGCCGCGGAAATCGATCGGATGTTCGATTTGATTCAAAACGAAGTGGAACATCTGGATGTTTATGTCCACAGCGCCGCCCTCAGCTCATTCAAACCCCTGACCGAAATCAAAGCCAATCAATGGAATTTTGTAATGAATATCAACACCAGAGCTTTTCTGCTGTGCACGCAAAAATGTATTCCTTTAATGGAAGGCAAGACTAACGGCAAAATCGTCGCTTTGTCCAGTCTTGGCAGCCTGAGGGTTGTCCCCAATTACGGCGCTTTAGGGCCTACTAAATCCGCTTTGGAATCGGTGGTGCGCTATTTGGCGGTGGAATTAGCTCCCCGCGGCATCCAAGTCAATTCGGTCAACGGCGGGATGATTGAAACCGAATCCATCAAACATTTCCCCGGCGCGGAAGAGTTCGTCCGGGAAACTACTAAACACACTCCCGCCGGCCGCATCGGCACCCCGGAAGACATCGCCGATGTAGTGATATTTCTCCTCAGCGACGCCGCCAGATGGATTTACGGGCAAAATATTGTAGTGGACGGAGGATTGTCTTTGGTATGATTGACTATAAAAGGAACGATCTATAATTATTAGAACAATAATCTGCAAGTTCTTAAAAGTGTTCAAGTGAGCAAGTGTTCAAGTGTTCAAGTGAACAATGCAGAGCTCCAGAGTCTTTTTATTCAACAGTGATCTATTACTTGTACTCGCCTTTTGATACTATTTGCAGCTTCCAATTCCACATCCGCTTTTACTTGTTACTTGCTACTTGCTACTTGCTACTTCTTTCGACTTGCCGACTTCCTAATGACATCCTGCGCAGGAATGCTTCGCGCATCCCGAACAGGATGCTCCCCCTCCGGCGGCGGAACTCACTACTTTGCCGGAAGGAGTAACCATCCCGAATAGAGATAACTTTTTCTGCAAATCCCTCGATCCGCAATGCGGGCATTTCAAACTCATCAAATCATCCTCGCATCTAATCAATTCTTCAAATTCTCCCTCACAATTTTGACATAAATATTCGTAAAACGGCATTTTTGTTCCTATTCTTAAGTGTACAAGTAAAGACTAGCCAAAGATATTTGAAATATTTCACTGACTTTAGGTTCTGGACTCAAGACTCAATACTTAAGACTTAAGTGAACAGACTAAAGTCTGTTCTCCCAAATATCGGAGGTCGGACTTTAGTCCGACACCTTTTAAAATCCTGCGCAGGACTTATTAAGATATACCGGTTCTAAAAATTATTTTCCGATTGTAGGGACAGAACACTGTTCTGTCCCTACCTAAACATGAGAAAAGACTTTTTGGAAACGGTATAACAATTACTTACGGAAATGTACGAGATGCGCTCTTACACTTGAAAAGTAAGAAACTACGCCTTGTCCGGGACTGCGCCCGGAAGAGGAGGCTTCGCAACTGATTAGAAAGACTTAGAAAAATTTGAAATTCGAAACTCTAAATCTGAAATCAGAAACAAAAGCAAAAACTGGATTCCGGCTTTCGCTCGGAATGACGCCCTACGGGTGTTAATATGTGTCAGGCGAGGGCGCCTGACACCACAATTCCGGCCAAATTATCGACAATTTTTTGTCGATGTGAATTGTCTAAGCGCCTAAACTAGCCCGGCTTCTTAGCTATTTTTACTAATGCCCAACGCCTGAGGCTTAATGACTGTTGACTATTGACCTTACTATTTCGGCTGATACAGGTACTGCGGCCGAGTTCGATACCCCGTCCGCTGATAAAAACTGCCGCTCTGCTGAAAAATTGTCTCTACCATACGATATTCGTTCCTAATATTGGGAGGCAGGTCGATCAGCGGTTCATCGATAATTATGGCGGAAAATCTCTTCCCTACGATAAGACTATCGATTTCCTCCAATACCAGTCTAAACTGCTCACCTTTTGCGTCTTTACAGTAATTTTCCAATAGAGCCAAATCGGCGAAACTACCTTTTCCCGCTAATCTCAGATAATCCGGATGACAGGGAATAAAAATTTCTCCCGGATAGCCGGCGATTTTCGCTATGAACCTATCGCCGCTTTCCAAATCGGTTTGAGTCGGGATTAATTGGTTGGGTCGGTAGATCAGAAGCATTAACTGAATGATGATCATCATTTTCGCGCTTATCGGCAGCAGCCAGCCTAAGCCATATTCATTGACGCTGAAATGCTGCAGCGACCAGGCGGATAGTCCGGTTACCGCGATTACTGCCGGAATGATTAATCCGGTTTCATTGTTCCCAACAAAACCGGACACAAATGAAATGGTAAAAAATCCTGTCACCATCACCGCCATGACTTTATCGGAATGCCGGGATTTTTTCCATATAAAAAGCCGCACCAGCCCGTAAAACCCACCCCAGCTTAACACACTTAATATCGGCAGTTTCAGCAGCAAATCATTCCACCAAAAAGACCATAACATTTCCGGTCTGGCAAATCCTGAGGTGAAAGAATGATACGCATAAATCCAGTACCACCCCCCGCTTCTAATATGCAGGAATATCAATCCACTCATCAGAAATATTACGCTGGGCAATAAATACCATTTCAATAGTCTTCTATTATAGAATCCGGTCATTAATGCTAACAGTATCCATATTATCGCAAATTCCACCTGAGTAAAAAACGCTGATGCCGCCAGAATACCGCTTAAGACAGAAGTCTTTTTATTCTCAACCATTACATTGACTGTCAAAGCCGCCATTCCTAAAAAGATCGCTAATGAAGTCGGATGCGCCAAATCGTACCAGCTTCCCGCCAAATGATAAAATCCCAAATATATTCCGATTGCCGCTAAAGCGAATACATCTTGGACTCCGGTCTTCCTCAGAAACCGATAGAATAAAAATCCACTGCCGGTAAAAGCCATCAAAGATAATAATCTGGGCAGGAAAGCGCTTTGACCGAAGATTTTTTCCAGAGCGGCGCATAAATAAATATACAGAGGATTCACCGCCGGAGCAGCCCATTGGACTGATGGTTCGCCATGAATCGCGGCTCCGGAACAAGCTCTGGCTATGCTTTGAAAAATTATCCCCTCGCCCCATTCCAGTTCATAGGGATAATTCATTCGTTGCAGCGCCACCCAAAAAAATGCCCCCAAATACAGTGCGGTAAATAATAAAATCACGCCCTTCAAAAACATCCTTTCCCGAAAAGCGTCTCTTTCCAACATTAGCATAACGGTTAGTCCCGATTATAAATAAATCCGATAATTCACGAAAAACCTCACAATGTTTTCTTTATATTCCTGCGGATGTATATCGCCTTAGCGTACTCATCATCCATCGATAACACCGTCTGTTCAAACAGAATCACCGCCGCCGGTTTCTTCTGTTTCAGCGTCAACTTCACTCCCGGAATTAGTCCCATCGCCGCCAATCGGTCCAGCACCACACTGTCGGTCGAGGAAATGAAAGCGATAGTCCCTTCTTCGCCGGATTCCATCCGGTTAAGCGCTAATATTAACGGCCTCAGCCGATCCTTGCCTTGAATACAACACCTCCCCGGAGGAATCGGCCGCCCGGAAGGACTGACGGTAGGATGCCCTAACAAGGTGCAGATGGAATCGGCGAAATCCTCCGTCACAATATGTTCCATCTTGCAGATTATCGCTTCCGCCCCCTCCTCTTCGGAAAAATCCAACACATCGTTCAGCAGCCTTTCCGTCAATCTGTGGCGCCGTATCAAACTGAGAAACTCCCGTTCCCCTTTGGGCAGGAAATGCACATATTTGTCATCATCGACATATATGTGATTGCTGGATATAAGCTTCTCCAGTTTGGGAATGGTAATATCCTGATTCTGCAAATCGGCGATTAAAGTCGATCCGTTTTCCAGCGCCACACCGATGGTCTCCAATATCTCTTCGTGTTTTTCCTTGGGGGAATCATGATTGGCGATATTCATATTATTTCCAAAAAAATTAGTATGCTAGTGTACAAGTTAGCAGGTTAGCAAGTTAGCAAGTTTGGCGCGTTTAGTAGGGACAGAACAGTGTTCTGTCCCTACAATCGGAAAATACTAATCAGAACCAATATATAGCAGACTTAGAGCGTCATTGCGAAAGGCTGATAGCCTTGAAGCAATCCCCTGAATATGTGGTATAAACTCGTAAGACAATACACTTACAGAATAATAAGATGTTTTTTCCTTTTATGCAAATCCGGTCTACTTAATAGAACATAAGCTTTTCTGCGGACTCCCATAAACCGCTGTTCCTGCGAAACTGTCTGTCCTATAATGGAAAAAATCGGCATACATACAGTATTGCGAATATTATAAGTCTAATAATAATAGCATCATCATGATTCCCGCTTTCGCGGGAATGACAGCTTTGGGGCGTTTTAGACAAACTGTGAAAACTGAATCCAGAACCTTTGCTTTTCACTTGAACACTTGAACACTTGTTCACTTGAACACTATTTCAAATAAACATTCTTAAAATCCGGTTCAAAATCCCCCCAATTACCACCGCATAGACTATGATAAATCCGCTTAACAACGCCGCCGTTTTCATCCCCCGTTCCTTGATAATCACAAAAAAATTCGCTAAACAAGGGACAAACAGCACCATTACGGTGACCCCCACCGTAATCTGGATATGATCCATTATCCCTTTTTCCGCCAGGAAAAATAGTCCCGCCGCGCCGTAATCCCGGCGTAAAAATCCAATGATAAATGCTTCCGTCGCTTCCCGAGGCAGCTGCAATAATCCGGTTATTACCGGCGCTGTAAAATTTTCGATAACCTGTAAAAACTTCAATTTATCCAGTAAAAATAATATCAGCGTGCCTAAAATAAACAGCGGCACCGCTTCCTTCATAAAAAGCCTCACCCGGAAATAGGTCTTCAATATAATATTTTTCCACACCGGCAGCCTCAGCGGCGGAACTTCGGAAATCAGCGGCGATGGTTTTCCCCGAATCAACTTGGAAGCCCCGTATCCCACAATCACTAACTGCAGAAACACTGTAACCACCACTACCATCAGCAATCCGAAAGAAATACCGCTCATCATTCCTAAAATTACGCCTAATTGCGCCGAACAGGGGATCCCCAAAGCCAATAACAGTGTGGCGATCGTCCGTTCCTTCTTCGTCTCCAAGATTCTGGTGGTGAATGTCGCCATCGTATCGCAGCCCAGTCCTAAAACCATCGGCAGTACCGCCCGGCCGTTCAATCCGATCTTCTGGAACAATTTATTCGACATCACCGTTAACCGGGGCAGATACCCCGAATCTTCCAATATCCCGAAAAAGATGAAAAACAGCGAGACCACCGGGAACACAATAGCGATGGAATAAGTCAATCCCACCGTAATAATTCCATACTGCCCTACCAGCATATCGTAAATAAATCCCCCCGCCGCGCTGTTGTTTATCTGCGATAAAACCCGGATAAAAGCCGGATTGATTATACCGAAAAAATTCCCAGTTTCATCTACTCCGCCGAAAACCTTGTTTTCGATAAAATCCACACACACTCCCGCGCCGAATACCCCTACCAATTCGTATAACACATACAACGACAAAAGAATAAAGGGGATACCGTACCAGGGATGCATCGCCAGCCAGCCGATTTTATCTTTTAACGAATTCTGGTTGACTTGCCGCCGCTTTACATAACTTACCATCCGGTTTTCGATATGTGAAGCCAGGGTATTTTGGATTTCATAGCCGGGGGAAGTGGAAACTTTCTTCCGCAGATTCAACACTTCTTTATTCGCCGCTTCGGAAAACTCCTTATCCCCGGATAAAAACCGGGGGATTTTTCCCGATCCGGCGATGACATTCAATGCCAGCCCCCGCGATTTTAAACTGGAATGATGTATCTTTTCGGCGATGCGGGAAATACTATCTTCAATCTCCGGATGAAACTGCATCGTATGATGCGAAGGACCGATTTCCGGCAAAGCCTCCAGTAATTCCTTCAATCCTTCACCTTTGATCGCTACCATAGGGATAAACCTGATGCCGAAAGCCCGTTCCAAATTGCTCACCTGAATTTCCATCCCCTGTTCCAAAGCTTCATCATATATATTCAAACACACCACCAGCGGAAATCCCATTAAGGCAAGCTGATGAGTCAATAACAATCCCCGCTTCAAATTCTTAGCGTCGATGACCTGTATAATCCCCGCCACATCTTTGCCGGTGATAATGCTCAATGTCACCTGCTCATCTTCCGAACGCGGGACTAAACTGTTGACTCCCGGGCTGTCCACCAATTCATAAGCGGCATTACCGATGAATATTTCTCCCAAAGTTATTTCCACCGAAGTCCCCGGGTAATTGGAAACATCGGCGTATTTCCCCGTCAACGCCCCGAAAATCACGCTTTTTCCCACATTAGGATTGCCCACCAGGACGATTTTCTTCCTTCCCACCGTTCGGTCCGCCTCTTGCCGATGCCCGCGCATCCGGCGGCGCAAACGATTTTTTATCGGCCTGATGAGCTGGGAAAACTCCTCATCGATTTTTTCTATTTCCTGTCTGAATCTGTGCATTTTTTCCGTTTAAGCGTTTCAGTGTGTCTATTCTATCTTGAAATAAATCTGCAAGTCGAAAGTTGAAAGAAAAGTCGTGCTGTCAGGCGCCCCCGCCTGACAGCCTTTCAATGTGTAGATTTTACCTTGATTTGCGCTTCTATCTCTTTTAATACCCTCGCCGAACATTCGCCGCAGTTTTCCAATTGATTGGTAAATAAAAAACAATCGTGATAAAGCTTGAGCATCTTTTCCGAACCGCGCGGGCAATGTTCCAAATAGACTAAAAATCTCATCAGCGCCTCCTGGGTCCCCGGGGAAATGTAATGTTCCAAATTGCAGGCGTCCTTTTCCGCCGTTTCTTCCTGCACTCCCAACACCTCCACAAAAAGCTTTCTAAATGTCCGATGGATGGTATCGAGCTCGGCTGCAAGCGTTTTCCCGGCTTCCGTCAATGTTACGAATCCGTAACGCTCGTGCTTGGCCAAGCCTAATTCCTGCAATTTGTCCATCGCGCTGGAAACCGTAGGTAAAGTCACTCCCCGCGCCGCGGCGATATCTTTCACCCGCGCCACCGGATTATCTTCCAGCAAATCGTCGATGACCTCGACATATTCTTCCACTGTTTTTTCGTAACGCATAGCAATGTGTTGTTAGTATAATAATGTTAGATGCGTCTAATTTAGTAAATAATGTCTAATTTTGCAAATTTTTCACAAAAAAAGCGTCCGCTAGGACGCCGGTCATAAATTTCTGCATTTCTCTCTGCATCATTAAAAGCTGCGTGATGCGAGCTGCGCAATGCGAGTCGCAAGAAAAGCTGGCTTTAATTCAAAAAAATCTTTATATACAAATCTTTGCTTTTTCTTTTCACTTGCTACTTGTTACTTGCTGCTTGATACTGTCTTTATCTATATCCCACGGCAAACCTTTTCACGTCACCCAAATCACCCATATCAGCATAAGCGAAATCGAAGACAAACATATGCTTACCTAAGGGGAAACGCAATCCGGCCCCCAGCGAAAAATCTTCGGAATCATGCCCAAATATCTTGCCCGTTCGCAGATAAACCGTCTGACGGAAATCGTATTCCACACCGGCTTTCCAACGGGTCAATCCTTCATTCAAATGACTGCCATCGGCGGCGATAGTCAACCCATGCATACTGCCATCACGGAAGGCGTTAGTCATCCCCGCCACCCGCCAGCCGATTCCCATGGCAAAAGTCAAAGGCAGCTGCCATTCCGACATCTGATATTCCGCAGCGGTCTCTTCCGGCCCCGAAGTCAGCAAATCCCTTCCTTCCAGCGTCATCGCCCGCCCTAAATTTGTCATCGCCATCCCAATGGAAAATCCCGGTAAATCGGTATCCAAATGCGTCCCCATATCGAAAGCCACTGTCGAAGCGCTTTCATTGAACATCTCTTGACGAATATACTTAATAGAAGCCCCAAAACTGAATCTAGAAGTCAACTTGTTGGCATAAGCCGCTCCCAGCGCTAAATCGCCATACTGCACCATCACCCCGTTGCCTTCCTGAAACGATAAAGTTGTCTGTTCGAAATCATCTCCATCCAAAGACACCGCAAAAGCGCCGATCGCCGAACTTTTCCCCACCGGAACGGTAAATCCCAAAAACTGATGCCGCAAATCGACAAACCAGTCGGCGTAATAAGCGGCAAATTCCATTTTCCGTTCACCCACGATCCCCGCCGGATTCCAATACAGCGCGTCAGTACCCTGCACTAAGGCTGTCCCCGCGCCCGCCATTCCCGGCAGTCTCCCCCCCACTCCGATCTGTAAAAACTGCGCAGCGGTAGTGCCGACTTTATCGAATGCCGCCGCGCCGGAAACCGTCAATAAACACAAAATCAGCGCATATTTTAATATTTTACCTTTTTTCATGATATGCCTCAAGGTATACCGGTAGGCCGGAGTTTTATCCCCCGACAAATCTAACGAAATGTTCACTTGTTACTTGACGCTTGCTGCTTGCTGCTTGTTACTTGCTGCTTGTAACCTGTTACTTGCTTTTTATAGCAATCCCGCCTTAATCATCGCTTCACGAAGCAGTTTTTCTGTTTCCGCTTTCACCGGGGCTAAAGGCAGGCGCACTTCCGCGGAGCAAATATTCAACATCTCCAACGCTTTTTTGCAGGGCGAAGGGCTGGTCTCTACAAACAACGCTTTGAATAAAGGCAAGAGTTTCTTCTGTGTTTCCCACGCTTTATCGACTTGACCCTTTTCCCAATACTTCAATATATCCGACATCGCTTTCGGCGCCACATTGCCCGCCACGGTAATCACGCCGGCGCATCCCAAAGGCATCATCGGCAGCGTTAAAGCGTCTTCCCCGGACAGCAGTGTAAATCCCGGCGCGCATCCGGCGGACATTTCCGCAAACTGCGCCAAATTCCCCGAAGCTTCCTTCAATCCGGCGATCCGTTCGACATAAGACAATTCCACCGCCGTCTCCACCGTCATATTCACTCCCGTGCGGGATGGAACATTATACATTACTATTGGCAGATTGGTATTAGCCGCCACCGTTTTGAAATGCAGCAACAGGCCCGATTGGGTCGGCTTGTTGTAATACGGAGTGATGACTAAAGCTGCATCAGCCCCCAGCTTTTCCACGCTGTTCACTAAATCGATAGTGGCGTAAGTGCTGTTATTGCCGGCCCCGGCGATGACTTTCTTCCCTATCGGGCGGCACATCTCCACCGCTATCGATATTACATTCTGCCGCTCTTCGGAACTTAAAGTGGGATTTTCTCCGGTAGTGCCGTTAGGCACCACTCCATCCGCGCCGTTATCCAGCGCATATTTGATGAGCTTACGATAAGCCTTTTCATCGAATTCGCCGCCTTTAAAAGGCGTTACTAAAGCCGGCAGTATTCCTTTGAACATTTTTTTCCTTTTTTAGTCTTCAAGTCTGCAAGTCAAGAGCATCTATAAACTTACTTTTCGTACTGCCTGCTGCTTGCTGCTTGCTGCTTGCTGCTTGGCACTTGTTCCTAATTACTTAAAACTCGCATCTACGCTCCTTTGACAACCAGCCAGTAATACACATTCGCCACAATGGCAAACTGCGCCACCACGGAAACCACCTGGCTGACCAAATACCACAGCGAACCGGAAACGATGACTGTGTCTTCCGGCTTCAATTGCGGGATTTCCCGAATGTCGCCGGTCTTCAAATACTTTTTAATATTGACGATAATCACTTCCGAACCGCCTTCGCCGGAACGGACAATATGCACATTGTCCATCCGGGATTTATCCGCCGGGCCTCCGGCGGCGGAAATTAAAGTGATCAAATCGGTCGTCGATGGTACGAAATATTGTCCGGGTTTCATCACCCGCCCCCACACATTGACCCGCATCAACAGTTCGTTAGCATCGCCGATGTAATACTGAGCCGCCCGGTCCATATTACCGCCGGGAGAAGCGATTATCCTCTGTGACTGTTGAGCGAAAACCGCTGCCGATTCAAAAATTAATAAAAGGGAAATTAGAATTGTTCTTCTCATATAACTCTCAAAACTCACAAAATAGAAAAGAGGTAAATGTTTAAATCGTATTGGCTTTTAAAAACAGGAATAACAAAAACGCCTCACTCCACGGTAAAATAATAATAATTCGATTCCGCTCCGGAATATTTCTCTTCAAGGATAAATTTGGGCATTATGTCCACTCGCAGGAGATAATCTCCCATTCCCATATAATTTGCGCTTCCGTTATAATTGAATTTTACCGCATAAGGATCCTGCCCGCCGCTGTATTTGACCGACCAAATGTAATATCCATTATCGGCGCGGAACACGCGAATAGCAAAATCCACATCATAATCCAGATTATAAGGATACGACCATCTGATAGTATCCAAATTGACGGCGATATTCACTGCAATGGGCTTCCGCATCAATTTGTAATACACCGTATCGGAAGGCAGAGATTGATTGCCGGTCTGATCGTAAGCTGTCAAATAATAATAATATCCCCGTCCTTCACCGGTTTGAGGATCCGGCGCTGCTTCCGGCGACATATCCGTGTACTCCGGCGCTTCCGGTTCCATTAATTGTGATAATGGCAGTATTTCCAATAAAGTATATGTTTCCGCAGTATCCTCCTCCGCCATCCGCCAGATTTGATAACCTTCCAAATCTTCTTCCTGATTCGCTTCCCATTCCAGATATATCCAATCGCCTTCCGGCACCGCGTCGATACCAGCTTCCAGTTGAGCCCATTCCACCGACTTATCAATCATCTGAGGACTGGCCGGCGCGGAAATATCTTCCTCACTGGTTTCCTTAGCGCAGGACAGCATTAATAAAATCGAACCAATGATCACTGCTATAAATATGTATTTATTTAGCATTTAAACACCTGAAATGACCTGAACATTTGTATCGCTACTGTTTTTCATAATTATACGATTATTTTTACTCTTAGCAGTTTTTCTTTGCTTTTACTTTTACTTGCTACTTGATACTTGATACTTGTTACTTGCTTTTTTAGGGTAAAACATACGATACCGAAATCCGGTTGACCGCACCCAAATCCGTATTCAGGAAAGCATAATCCACCGACAAACGCCTATAAGTTCCCCCCGCTCCCACCGTCCAGCCATGGTACTGATGCCCCAGACGAAGGGCTAGTGTCTTGCGAAAGATAAATTCCATTCCCCAATGGTCTTCCCCGCCCCACCGTCGATCCTGATCGTAAGTCAAATTTACTGCCCCGTTGATCCAAGGTAAATCCTGATAAACTGCCATTCCCCATTTCAAATTCGGCGGAATCGCATCCACTCCATTGTCCCCCCAATCTATCCCAGTACGGGTAATATCCTGATAATTCAATCCAACGGCAAAATATCCCATTTCTTTCACATTCAACAATTCAGCTAAACTGAATTTAATCTGCGTACCCAAATCAGCCCCCATCCCAAAAGATGAATAATCGCCCAAAGTCTGCCGGATGATTTTAAAATTTACTCCCAACGGTATTTCAATCGGTAAAACAAAATATTGCCAGCCGAAATCCAATTTTAAAACATTCATCCGGGCAAAAGTGATGAAAAAAGCTTCTTCAATATCGGAAAAATATCCGTTCGGCGAACCATTCGCATTCAGAATTAAATTCATCCGGGAATTATAATCCAGACTGGTATAATCCGGGAAGCGTGGTATATCCGGTACCGTCAATCTGATCCAATTGATCCCCACCGTCGACCCGGAAAAAGGCATCGTGAAGCCCAAATGATGGTAGTCCGCCAAAGTCGACCCTAAACCCCCATACAGCGGCGCATACATCCCCGTAAACTGCATCTTATTCAGTCTAGCGCATCCCGCGGGATTCCAATAGAACGCCGAACCGTCATCCGCCAGCGCGGAAAAAGCTCCCCCCAATGACATCGCCCGCCCGCCCACGCCGATTTGCAGAAACTCCCCGCCATATTTCGCCGCAAACACTGTCGACTGAACTGCCAACAAGAAAATCAATAACAGGAAAATACCCGTGATATAATATTTACGCTTTTCTGGCATTGAAATCAAATTTATCGATACTTTAATGCTGCTTTATAGTTTACTTCCCATATACTGATGGCTGCAGTTTAGGGACAGAACACTCAGGCTGTCCCGGAATACCGTCTGACCTTGTCATTCCCGCGCAAGTGGGAATCCAGCTTTTTGTATATTATCGACTTAGAGATTCCCGCTTTCGCGGGAATGACGGATTTAGGCGTTTTTTATTAATTGTGGGACAGGCTCACTGTTCTGTCTCTACCTAAACATGCGAAAAGACTTTTTGGAAACGGTATATGTGTTATTAGCTTTGAGCTTTGCGCTTAAGCTTTTAATTTTTCCAAACTTACGCCCGCACCTTAGCGATTTTTATTATCTTCTGCCGCTTCTTATCCCCTTTGTGAGCTGTCACTTTACAAAAATATACTCCATTAGCTATATTATTGCCTTCCTCATCTCGTCCGTCCCAAAAAACTTCATCGTAATTTATTTTCGCCGCTTGACTAAGTGTCCGGATATGCCGCCCGGAAACCGTATATACTTTCATCTCGATTTCACCGTCCGGTTGATCTGTCAAACTGTAGGTAATCAAAGTCTCATCCGAGAACGGATTGGGATAATTGCTGACAAAACGGAAATCGAAACCGGAAGCCACCACAATTTCCACCGGGAAAGCGGTCAAATTCCCGCTTAAATCGCTCCCGCCGAAAATGACAGTATGTTCCCCCGGTGGAAATAATTCGTGAATACTGATAGTGGAAGAAACATTGTTTTCCGATAACACCGGCAGGGATATTAAACTTTGCTCGACAGTATCGGCATCCACCGTCACCCAGAAGGAAGCGGGATCGATTCCCCCAATATCCTGGAAAAGAGCGCTGATCCGGGGACGGGAAGGCACATACCCTCCCTGCGAAAAATCCTGCCCGTCCACCGATACTTCCACCGTCGGCGGCATATTGTCAAAATTCTTCATCAGCACAAAACTCCCCAACTCATTGCAAATCGCTGTCGCCCGGTAATATCCTCCGGTATCCACCATAAAAGTAGTCGTTAGTTCTTCCCAAATCGAACTGTTCGACTGCCGGCGGTGCAGATGCAGACTGTCCAAATCCGCAGAATCACCTAAAGTGAACAAAACATAGATCAACAATCCGCTGGGATTTTGTAATTCCGGCGGCTGAGTAGTGAAACTCAAATTTAACGCTTCGCTGGAATCATAAACGGAAATCCCCGGTAAACTTGTAGTGATAGTATCGCTTAAGCTGGCTATCAGTAAAGTCGTATCCGCCACCGAATTAGGCATTACCTTAAATGTATAATTCCCGTAGTGAAACAAACTGCTGAGACCGCCAAGATTGGTTCCGACAACCGGATTTGTTTCAAAATGATCGACAATGATGGTAGTATCCGCCGAATTATTGTCGTAATTCAAATCATCGAAGGCATTATATGGATCTATCATCACTTCAAGATGATATTCCCCGTCGTCGAAAGGGATTGACGGTATTATTTCCACTGTTGAAGGAAAAGCTATATTGACATTTTTGGCCCAGGCAATCCCAATCAAATCGTCGCGTTCTTTGCCCTGCCCCGCCCAGAATTGCACTAAAACCGAATCGGCAGTAATCACTGTAAGGTTCTTAATTATCGCACTGACCTTGATTTTATCCGTTCCCGTAAGAACGACATCCGGTGCTGTCACTGAAAAATCGATGTGATGGTCATATATAGTGGGTGTTTCCGCGTAAGAATTGGTCAGATTCCCCAGATTATCTATTGATTTGCAGGGAAACCATAAAGTATAATTGACATATCCGCTGAAAGGCGGCAATACTGCCGATTCCCACATAGTTTTATCTGCATCGAGGGGGATTAAGTCGACCGAATCTTCGATTACCACAATCGAACCGTTACGGACTTGATATAATATGTATGCTGTTGCCACTGTGTCCGGATCATATATCCGGCAATAAAACTTCAGTGAATCCACATCGGTGAAAATCTCCGGGACCGTCGTCAGCGAATCGTAAACCGCCCCGTTGATAGAATCCTGATTGAAAAAATCGAAATAGGCGGCGGTATTGAAAATATCTGTTTCGGAATATAAATCGATACGGATACTGCCTTCACTGGGCAATCCGGTGATTGTAGGATTTATATCAAAATTAAAGTTAGCGCTATTAAATGAAACCGGGCCGTATTCCCAAATCGATCCTCCGATCATCATGGGTATATGAAATTGATTATAAATCCGAGCCACCGCTTCGCCGGGAAAAAACGGCGCTTGAACCGGCAGACTTAAAGTAACATCTCCCGGAACTACCGGAAACTGTATAATTTGCTGGACTTCCGTCGGCATCGCCAATTTCGCTGATGGATCCCCCAGCAAAATCATATTCATCATTGTAGCATAGTCCAGATTATCCAAAAAGCTCTGACTGCTGCCGAATTGCGCGCCCAGAAACAAGATTTTGGATATATTCATCAAATCGCCCTGCATTAATTGAGCCCCGGAAGTCAATGCGTTCGACATCGACTGCTGCAATTCCCCGCCGCTGATACCCCAGCCTAATCCGGTAGAACCGAATACCCCTAACGCTCCCTTATCTTCGGCAAAAACGAATTCCTCCCCCAAAGTTGACCGCCATTCCTTTACATCGTACTGACATATATAGCAGGTAAAATTAGCGATAAAGGGATATAATCCCTCGTTCTGCAGATTCGCCACCCTTGGCACATCCATAATATTATTATCGTCCCAGACTCCGCCACCGCCGTGACCGTTATAACTCATTATCCCGCATCCGCCGTTGAAAAATTCCTGCAATTCCGAATTGCCCCCGAAAAACGGCGATTCGGTATTTCCGGTCGACAACCGTTCCACAAAAATCCAATGCGGCAGCATACTGATTGCCTGCTCTGCTTTTTCCTCCAAATCTTCCAGCGGGTCTGTATCGCGGCCGGAGATAAAGAGGTACTTATTCCGCCAAGTTCCGTTTACTGGCTCGTTCTCATTTTGCAGATATTTACCGTAATAAGCATCGATCTCCTCATTCTCCCGCGCCGGAATCCGCCCGAGACAAACTTCCGGGATAAAATCGTTGCCTTCCAATAAAGTGAACCAATAATCTGATGCGGAATAGCCATAATTCATCGTCTGCACATAATACGAGGGGATCAAATTGCCGCCTTCGCCAAAACGATCCTTCTGATCCCAGGAACCGTCCCCGGCTAAAACAATGTAGTACGGTTTGGGCTCAGCCCAATAATGATAAGCGTATTCCAGAAAACTCTTTATCGCTTCCGGCGATTGGATGCCGTAATTGAATTCATCGTAAATGTCCTGCACATTGACCATCATCGAACCATTAGTGGAATTCTGCTGTAAAGCCGACTGCAGGCTGGCGTTTTCCTGAAAGTCTCTGTGCGCGATGATCAAATATTCCGCTTGGTTCGCCGGGCTGGTCAAATCCGAAACCTCATCCAGCTCTATCCAGTCAGGCGCTTTCACACTGTCCGCCGTCAACGCCACATATTCTTCCCCGCCGAATAAGCGGTCCTGCATCGTCATCCGGTACAATCCGCTGATAGGATTTTGATACATCTCATAATTCAACAATCGGGAAGAGCCCATTTTATATAATATGACTTCATCGGTGGGAAAATTCTCGATGATAAAATGATATACTGTGTCCACCGGACTATCGGGAGGGGCGGTGAAACGAATGTATCCGCCATCCGCCAAATACTTCTTGGTGTAGGTCACTTCGAACCAATTCAGCAGGACAGTATTGCTGTTCCCGGAAGGCGTAGTGCCGGAGGAAGATAAGCTTAAAGTATTATTCCCGTTCCGCAGATATGAATTGGGGATACCGCCGCTGCCGGAAGCTTCCACTATCCATAAATTCTGCCCCATCCAGGGATATTCATTGTTTACCGGAGCCCCGGCTGTCATCTGAAATGAACTATAATTGTCCAGCGATAAAACCGCCAAATGAATCCCTTGACTACCGGAACTAACGGCATAGGTATACCCCATCAACATCGCCTTCAATTCCGCCGGTTCCGTAGTAAAAACCGTCTCCGGATAAGGCAGGTGAAAATTATAGACGCTGGTCTCATTGGCGTCAGTCCCCACATCGAAATACCAGTGGTCACGCACAGTATCCCGCTGAACCTGCGTCAATCGGTCGAAATAATTATTACTTTCAAAATGGACTGTAGTGCGGTAATTGTACGGACGGTAATACTTCGCCGGATTGTTCTGCACGATTTCCACCGATTCTTCCATCATATGCCCGCCGGGAGAATTCCCGAATGTCAGCCAATAGATATTGACATCGCTCCAGGGATCGGTGTACAAATCCGGGCTTTTCTCGATTTCCGTCAACCGGTTAGGTATCCCCCAAAAGTCGATATAATCACCGGCATTGAAAACGCCGTCCGCTTCTCCGTAAACATAAATAGGCACTATCTCATCCCGGTTCGATAAATTGAAATTCCTCGGATCGCCCAAATCCGCCGGATCGATGCCGGAATCAGTCAAAGCCTGGTAAGTTATGCGGTACAATCCTTCCTGCGAAACTGCGATCTTTATCCCCCCGGATTGACCGATATTGTTGGATATAACAGGAGGCGGTGTGGAAGGCGCGCAGGGATACAGCGAAGTCTGAGGGAATTCATGCAATAATCCCGCTAAAGTCCGCGCCGCTCCGCCGGATAAACTTCTGCCGGGGATAGAAACCGTCTTTTGAAAATCGATCCTGACTCGTATCTTGCGGGTAAATAATACTTCTTCCTTTACCGGATTGTATTGCAGTGGATTTATGGTGATACTAGCTAATTCCCGCCCTTGAAAATTCCCCATCTTTTTCACGGAAACCGCTTCCGCCGGATGATATGCATTCCTTCTATAGATAGTCGAAGGGATATTGGATGAAGCTGGGGAATTCCCAAAATACGGTGGGATGCGCTTTACTTTATATTGACCGCTTTCGGATTGAAGTATTCTGACGGATAATTTTCCCGGCGGGATTTGAACGATATGAGTCGAAAAAGGCAACTGAGGTTCGCCGCTGCGCTGAATATGAAGTAATCCCGGTAAATCGGGAATACTGTCTTTCCCCTGTGTCCAGCTTATTTCCGGAAAATCGAATTCGAGCAGCAGATAATCCGGATGCATTTCCACCATCCGCGCTTCCACTGCTTGCCGAGGCGTTTCCGCCGGCTGGGTATTTTCCGCCAGCGGCACAGTTACGCCCTTGGCTAAAATTAACACCGGCAACGAAACTACAAGGTAAAAGGCGCTGAAAAATCGGCGGATGGAAAACATAAACGGTGGCTTCTTGAATAGGTTATATAAATCGGATAAGCTGACAATTTTTTCTTAAACTTATAATATAAATACTTCCCTCAAATAAAGCAAATGATAGTGATGGTATAAATTCTAAATTTTAGCCAAAGATATTTGAAATTTTCGGCTTCGGGTTCTGGGCTCAAGGCTCAAGGCTCAAGACTTAAGTGAACAGACTAAAGTCTGTTCTCCAAAATATGGGAGGTCGGACTTTAGTCCGACACTTTTAAAAATATTAATGTAACAATATAGATAACAATTATTTACTTAAATGTAAGAGATGCGCTTTTACACTGAAAAGGTAAGGTATTAAATTCGAATCTCGCAACTCGCATCTCGCATCTAACAATTACCAATTCTTATCTTTAGGTTTCCGCCCCGCCATCTGCTGGCGGATGACCTTCTCCTGCACCTGCTTTTCATCGTTCTGTAAAGCGTTCAAAATATTCAAAGCCTGCTGTTCTGACATCTGTTCCTGAGGTTTTTGCTGAGCTTGCTGCTGTTGTTCCTGTTCCTGCTTCTCCTGCTGATTCTGCTGCTGTTGCTCCTGTTGTTCCTGTTTCTGCTGTTGATCCTGCTTATTCTGCTGATCTTGTTGATTCTGTTTATCTTTTTGCTGCTGCTTATCCTGTTTGTCTTTCTGATTTTGCTGTTGCTGCATCTGGCGTAAAGCGTATTCCAAATTTTGCTTGGTTTCCATATCGCCGGGATTGAGCTTTAAAGAATTGATATACGCTTTCACCGCGTCTTCCGCTTTACCTGATTGTAAAAGCGCGTTGCCGATATTGTGCATCGCTTTTGCTTTCAATTCGGGTGAAGCATTGTTCAATGATTTAAAATAACTTTCCGCCGCTTTATCCAAAGCGCCGCTCTTAAAATGAGCGTTGCCCAGATTATAATCGAGTAAAGGCAGCTGTCCCTTCTGATAAGCTTCCAGATACTTTGCTATGGCGTCGCCGAATTTTTCCTCGCCGTAAAGCTTGTTCCCCTGCTTCACCAATCCGTGACGCGTCCCCCCCTGAGCCGTCAATGCGTTTAAAACGCAAATGATTAATAATATTAGTTTTCGCATAATATTATACTATTTTTATTGCTGCTTGCTGCTTGTTACTTGTCATTTATGAGCCTCTTGCAAAAGTCAAAAATGCTTTAAATTGTCATTCTGAACTCGTTTCAGAATCTCTTGTTATTTAGTAATATATTTTCATATAGACCCTGAAACAAGTTCAGGGTGACATTTTTGGTGACTTTTGCAAGTTCCTCTTGTTTTAATCTATTTTTAAAAATCTTTGCCAGGCGCCTTTCTTTTCACTGACCATCATTTCGATCAGTAATAAAATCAAAGCTATCGCCGCAAAATATTGGAATCTGTCTTCATAAGCGGTAAACTGCTTAGCCGCCAATTCCGTTTTGTCCATCCCGAAAATCTTGTTGTAGATTTTCTCCAATTCATTTTCTCCAGTGGTAGCCCGGAAATAGCCCCCGCCGCTCGACAATGCTATTTCCGTCAATAATCCTTCATTCAACTTGGACAATACCACTGAACCCATCCGATCCTGTAAATACCCGGTTTTTCCCGGAATCGGCGAACCGGCCGGAGAACCCATCCCCACCGTATAAATGACAATCCCTTTTTGCTTTGCCGCTTCCACCGCTTCCTCGACCTGAGCTTCGTGGTCTTCCCCGTCAGTCATTATCACCAGTACTTTCTGCGCCTTGCTCTCGCCGGAAAAAGACTTTTCCGCCAGTTTAATCGCTTCCGCTAAAGCCGTCCCCTGCACCGGGATTAAAGAAGTGTCCAATATATCGGCGTACATTTTCGCTGCGCTGTAATCCAATGTCAACGGGCATTGCACAAAAGCCGCTCCGGCGAAAGCCACTAGGCCGATGCGATCGCCTTTCAGCCTGTCGATAAAACCGGAAAGCTCGTGCTTAGCTTTGCTTAACCGGTTCGGCGCCACATCTTCCGCCATCATCGAAACCGAAACATCCACCGCCACCATAATATCCACACCTTCCCGCTTGACTTCCTCCAATCGCGTGCCAATCTGAGGGTCGATAATCGTCCAAATCAGGAAAAACACCGTCAAAGTCAGCAATATCCCTTTGAACAAGATTTTACCATTGGACAAATCCGGGGCGATTTTAGGCAGCAGCATATTACCGGCAAATTGTGCTCTTTCGATTTTCCGCCGTTTATAAGCGTAGATTACCAGCGCTAATACTGCCAATACCAGCCAAAACAGCCAGATTAAATTCGGATGCGCAAAACGAAGCATATTTCGAATAATAAGATAAGTTTATCGCTTTTACTTGTTACTTGTTACTTGCTGCTGCTCTCGACTTTCGACTTTCAGACTTTTTTCCATATACACCGTCCCTTCCACCGGATTATAGCGGTAAGGTTCGATTTCCCGGAAATCCAGCGATTTATACAACGCAATCGCTTCCGTCATCGAAGGCAAAGTATCCAGCCGCATCGTCTTATATCCCATCATACCAGCCTGTTCGATGATAAGTTCCGCCGCTTTCCGTCCTAATCCCCACCCCCGGAATTCTTTTCGAATATAGAGCCTTTTCATCTCGCAAACGCCGTCTTCCATTTTCCGCAAAGCGATACACCCCGCCAATTTATCGTCACATCGGATAAGGTATAACCGGCCTTCCGGTTCTCCGTAATCCCCTGGCAATTCCGCCAATTCCCGGGAAAAATTCTGGAAACACAAATCCATCCCCAGCGACTGTTGATATTCCAGGAATAGCTCTCGAATCCGTGAGAAATTTTCCGCACCGTCAGCTATGACAAATTCGATATGCACTGTTTGTCATCCTCAAATAGTTCTACATTCTACATTCGATATTCGCTTTTCCGCCACCTGCCACCAGCTGCCAGCCACCCGCTATCAGCCTCCCACCTCATCCATCGCCTTCCTCCCCGGCAATATCGCCGCCGTATCCACCGCCAAACTGACCTTGCCGAAGGGCGGCATTATATACACTCCCTGCACATATTTCATCACCGAAGTCAGCGCCTCCTGCGCGATGGAAACTCCTTCAGCCACCGCGTATTCTTTGCTCTTATCGGAAGCGCATTTCATCCGCTGGCGGATATGTTCCGGCACTTCCATCCCCGGCACTTCATTGTGGAAAAACTCTGCGTTCTGGTATGAAACCAGCGGCAGAATTCCCACCATTACATACGCTTTGACGCCTCCCGTTTTATCTATAGCTTTCAATAATTTTTCCCAATCGAACACCGGCTGAGTCAAAATATATTCCGCGCCGGCGGCGATTTTTTGCTGCAGACGGTCGATTTCCAAATCCAAATCAATGGCTCCCGGATTGAATCCCGCCCCTAAGAAAAATCCCGTCGGACTGCCTATCGGGTTGCCTACCAAATCCAATCCGTGATTCAAATTATTAGCAATTTTCAGCAGTCCGATAGCATCCACATCGAACACCGCCGTCGCCATGGGATAATCGCCTAATTTCGGCGGATCGCCGGTTACCATCAATAAATTGTCCAATCCTATCGCTTCCGCTCCCAGCAAATCCGACTGCATCCCTAAAATATTTCGGTCGCGGCAAGTGTAATGGAGAATCGTGCCCATCCCTGTCCGAGATTTTACGATATGCGCTAAAGCCATTGGACTCATCCGCGCCGAAGCCCTGGGCCCGTCAGGGATGTTCACCGCATCGATCCCTGCTTTCTGTAGTAATTCCACCTGTTTGATAATTTTATCTGTCAACGGATTGCGCGGGGGATTCAATTCACAGGACACCGGAAAAGCCTTCTCTTCCAATAGTTTCCCCAGCCGGGAACGCTGTCCCGCCGGAGCCAACTTGAATTCCGGAGTTTTCGCCGTATCTTCTTTTATAACAGAAACGACAATTTCCTTCTTGACCGATTCCGGCTGCAGCGCTCTCACCGCAGCCGACATAAACTTGATGTGCTTGGGGGTAGTTCCGCAGCACCCGCCGATGAACGACACTCCGTTCTGAATCATCCGCTTAGTATATTCGGCAAAATATTCCGGGGTGGAAAGATAGATGATCCGTCCGTCCACTACCTGCGGTTCTCCGGCGTTGGGGAAAGCGGCTAAGGGCTTCCGCGTCGCCAGCCGCATTTTTTTTATCCCTTCCAAAATCGTATTCGGCCCGGTGGAACAATTCAATCCTATCACTTCCACCGGCAGCGTATCCAATTTAGCCGCGATATTTTCCGGCGTCCGGCCGTAAGCGGTTTTCCCCGTCTGATTGATAGTCATCATCGCCGCAATGGGAAGATCCGATACTTCCCGGATCGCTTCGATTGCGGCGGTAATTTCCCGCAGTTGAATAAATGTTTCCAGGATAAATAGGTCGACTCCACCTGCCAATAATCCCCGTACCTGCTCCCGGAACGCTTCCTTCGCTTCATCCGTGGAAATCGCTCCAATCGGCGCCACCGGCTTCCCTAAAGGCCCTATCGATCCAGCTGCTATCACTCCCGAAGCTTCTTCCGCACATCGCTTCGCCGCCTGAGCGCCGATGAAATTGATCTCATAAGTCTTATCCGCCAGCCCGTACTTCCCCAATTTCATCGGATTTGCGCCGTAAGTATTAGTTTCGATGACTTCCGCCCCCGCCGCGATATAATCCCGGTGGACCGACTTGATCAGATGAATATCGCTTAAATTCAATCCTTCGAAAGAACGGTTGATATATATCCCCCGTTCATAGAGCAATGTCCCCATCGCTCCATCGCCCAGGATGATACGGTTTTCCAGCTTTTTGAGAAAATTCGGCGGCATTTTATTCCGGAATATGAGGTATGAAACAAACGAAAAAAGGGCTTAGTATGTTCGAGGTTTTTCTCCTGACCTACAGGGCGGGGTAAAAACTCTTCCCCAACCGCAGCGATGTGCGCTGACCTAATCACAACTATCACTCCGAAATCGGAGAAAAGTTTCACTATTCCCTTGAACTCGAAATCTTAACAAAAAAGCGGGCTCTAAGCCCGCTTTGTAATCATCCCTCGCTATTCCCTCTATTTTCGATAAATCGGCGGTATCCAAAGTCGTTCGCTGGTCTTTTTGAGCGAGTCTTCGGAATTATAAAAACCGGCAGCTTGTTTATCCGCCGCTTCCTGAATCTGCCCCCGCCGGATTTCCGGCTCTTCCTCCATCTTATTCAATAATACTTTTAGCGTCGATTCTTCAGCCTTGCGGGAAGCTTTGGAAAACTGCGAAATCAGAGAATCTGCTGCATCTTCCAATCCATCCTCGCTGAAATAATCGCCAGCAGACATCCTTTCCCGCGCCGCCAGCACTTTGTCTTCCCGGATTTCCGGCATTTCGCTTAACGCGGCCTTCACCACTTTGTCCGTATGTTGTAAATTACGCGCTTCGGAAGATATGATAAGCTTGTCCTCTGCATTACTCTCGGCTTTTTTCCCGCCGGAAGGTTTGCCGGACTTTTCCGCAGACTGCGTCAGCCGGTTGATATCTATATTGCTGCTATTTGCCGGCTTTAAATATTCTATACCCATAAAAGACTCCTTGTCCAAAACTAAAGCGCTGCCGGGAATTTTTTTCCCCGATGACTTTTTAAAACAGCTTTACTTTAATTTCAAATCGAACTTTAAATAATTTCTTGCAATTCCTATACCATAAAATGACCCATATTACGCGCTAAAACCCGCCACACTCACCGCCTTCGCCGCGGTCTCCTTTTTCAAAGCTTCTTCCCAGGCCAGCCGCAGACCTCTCAATAGTTCGATCACCACATCGATCGACTTAATGTCGTTCTTCAGTGTAGCGTTCGACAACTGCTTGGTCATAAAAAAGTATAATTGATTCAGGGAGTCCGCCAGCTGCTTGTTGTGTTCAAAATTCAAACTGGTTCTGAGTTCGTTGATAGCGCTGAAAGCGCGGTCGATATATAAACCTCTTCCCGAAAAATCTCGCGCCGCCATCTTCTTCTTCGCTTCCTCCAAAAACCTGATAGCGCCGTCGTACATCATCAGTATGAGATTGCCCTTATGAGTTGTGGAGAGCCGGACATCCTGATACTTTGAATAGGGATTCGGTTGAGGCATAGTATTACTCCTTGGGGATGATGATCCTGTTTTTCTGATATTTACTTATTTCGAAAATTGTCAAAATTTAAAAGCAGTGTTCAAGTGTTCAAGTTGGCAAGTGTTCAAGTGAAAAGCAAAAGCGCCGTTCTGCTGAATCCCTGCAGTCTGCAGCAAATTCAGTTTTTTACCTCGCATCCCGCATCTGCATTTACTAATGCCCAATGCCTTTTTATACTTGCTACTTGTTACTTGCCAATTGCTACTTCTTTCTCGCATCTGCTTTTCCTAATGCCTGATGCCCAATGCTTTTTTTTTACTGGGACAAAATCGCCGACAAATATGAACTCTGCGACTGTAACTGAGAAATCAGCGTTTCCAGTTGAGTGAATTGCCGCTCATAAGCTTCCTGAGTAGTCGCCAGCCGCCTATCCATCGCCGCTATTTGCTCATCCATATTGTCGATGGAATCCTGCAGACCGTCAGTCGCCCAATAGACTTCACCTTCCTGATACTCTTCACCGGTAATATAGTCTGCTTCATTTTCAAATTGGCAATTGACTCCCAGACTCAGATTGACATTCGCTGTCTGCTGACTGCCGCTGCCCGGCCAAGTGAATTTTAACAGCAGTCCTTCGGCGTCGGTATCGGATGCGCCCTGAACTAAAGTCCCTAAAATATTAGCGGTCTCGCCGTTTATGGTTGCGGAAGTTATAGTCCCGCTGCCGTTATAATTCACCACCACGGCAAAATTTCCCGCCTGCGTCTTATTGCTGCGCTGGATATAGGAAATGGTACTATTATTTGAACTGGTCTTTTCACAAAACACATCCGCCACCGCATCGAAATTCTCGTCCAAAGCATCATCCAATACGCTGTTGCTCACCGTCAATAGACCGGTTTCGCCATCGGTCTTAATTCCAATCTGACTCAAACTGGTAAAATCCGCCGAGGAAGATAATCCCGGCACCGAACCGGCGATAATCGCATCTAATTTCGCCCGCACCGATGATAAATTCCCATCCCCCAGCAGCGGTCCCATCGTTTCGTTTTCTTCATCGTACGACGACACCATATTGATAAAACTCTTGACATCATTATAGGAATTTACCACCGAATTTATATTCGATTTGATAGTCGCTTTATCATTCTCAACTTTTATGGTCAAATCCGAAGTTATCCCGTAATCGAGGAAATTCATCGTCACCCCCGAAATCACATCGGATACCTGATTGGAACTTTTTGTGATACTTAGAGAATCGATGTTGAATACCAAATCGCTGGCGGTCAATCCCTGTGCCATTGCCAATCCGGTGCTGGTATCGGCAATCGAAGTTATGCGGTAACCCATGCCGGTATTAGCGGCGGAAATGACCAATTTGTAAGGTGTCGCTCCCGAACCAACATTAATTATCGAAGCTGTGACCAATCCCTCATTATCGGGATGATTGTTAATCAAATCCGCAAATTCATCTAAAGTAGTAGTGGCGGTATAGTCCGTGCCATAGGCTAAAGTGATGTTTTGCGCTCCGTCCGGATGATCTGCTAAATTGATGACAAACGAACCCGCCCCCTGCCCAAAAGTCGAATCAGGATCGGCGTATCCGGTGCCGGCGATATAATTATTCGCCCGGGCTAAAGAGGTTATCGAAGAGATGACATGCGTCCCCGGTGATGCCGATCCCGTCGCGGATAATGTCACCACATCGGTATCCGAGGAAGTAGCGATTCGGGAAGCGAAATCGTCCTTGCTGGTCAGATTCTTCGCCGTGCTTTCCAATGACTGCAGTCTGGTGTTAAGCTGATTCCACATCGACAGCTTGGTCTCGTAATCGCTCTTCCGTTCCTCCAATAACATAATCGGACGCGATTCGATAGCCATCAGTTGGTCGATGGTAGAAGCCCAATCGATGCCTGATACCAGGCCGGATATGGTCGCTGCACTATCTGACATTATTTTCTCTTAAGAGAATATTTCCTTGGCAGGTTTCTAATACGGATACTTGGCGCTTTTGCTTTTCACTAGTGTTTAGTCCCATAAATGACTATGTAAGGTAAAATCTTATTATTTAGAGATTCTTCACTTCGTTCAGAATGACAAGTTGGGAAAAATGTGAAAAATATTTAGATAGTTAATTGTGGGACAGAACACTAGATACTTGACACTTGGCACTTGATACTTTAAAAAGATGCGTGCTGTCGATCCTCCGTGGTCGACAGCATTCTCTCAAAAACAGGGCGTCGGTGTCAACTGCAGAGAGTCGACACCACAGTTTTAACTTGCTACTTGCTACTTGCTACTTCTTTCGACTTTCGATACTCCCACAAAAATAAACGACGAAAGGCACAGTCCGCCTTGCGGCAGAGTGCGCCTTCCGTCAGATACTAAGCCCGGGGCTCTATTTCAGCGAGTCGTTTACCCCAGTATTCCAGCCACGGTAGAGGGTACCATATTGGCTTGCGACATCATCGAGATGCCGGTCTGCATCAATATCTGCGCCCTGGTGAAGTTCATCATCTCGTAAGCCATATCGGTGTCACGGATGGTGGATTCGGAAGCTGTGGCATTCTCCTGACCAATCTGCAAGTTAAGAATGGTGTTTTGCAGTCTTTCCACCATAGAACCGATGAAGGTTCTCTGGACATCCTTGGATTGAATGGCGTCGTCGATGAGATCGATGGAGGATTGGGCTGAAGCGGTGTCGCAGACATCCGCGTCGGTCAGACCCAAAGCATCCGCAGTCATTCCGCCGAGGTTGACATAGTAGTAATCATCACCGATGGTGTTGTTAGCGCCGATGTGGAATTTGATTCCGTTATCGTTGCTCGTGCTGGAGTTGTTATAACCTAAAGCCAAGCAGGAACCGGAATTCAGTGTTGAAGCTGAGAAATCGCCGTTGATCAGATTGAGACCGTTGTAGTTGGTCACATTGGCGATCCGGGTGATTTCCGACTTCAATTGCTGGAATTCCACATTGGCAATCTGACGGTCGGTTGAACTCAAAGAACCGTTTGAAGCCTGAATGGCGATAGCGCGCATCCGAACGAGCTTTTCATCGATTACCGATAAAGCTCCTTCGGCCGTCGCCAGCAGGTTGACATTGTAGTTGGCATTTTTTTCCGCCTCGGTCATACCGCTTATCTGGGCGCGGAATCGTTCCGAGATCCCTAAGCCGGTAGGATCGTCCCAGGCGTAATTGATCCGCATTCCGGAAGAAAGTCTCTGAACTGCGTTGTCGAGGTCGTTCTGAGTCACCCATAAATTGCGGTGGGCGGTCATGGCCAAGATGTTGTGATTGATCCGCATACTCATTGTTGAATTCCTCCTTTAGGAGTGGTGTATTTCTTTTTTTTACTTTTTTCCAATAGAAAAACGCTAAACTTCTTAACATGCCTATAATTATTATCGGCAAGCCGTTAAGAAACTTTAGCCTCTGAAAAAAAGTTTTTCACTCCAAAAGGATACTGCTGAGTGTTTTTTGCGGGTCTTAATCTCCCTACAATAACATTATCGACAACTTGTAAAAGAACTTTAACTATTTTTAAAAAGATTTTTAAGTTTTTTTAAATATTTATTTGATATTTATTTCAACCTTGAGTTTAACTGTGCTTTTCTTGCAGTACCGCCTCGCCTGCGGCCTGCTTTTGCTTTTCGCTTTAAGCTTTGAGCTTTAAGCTTTTTCTTGTTACTTGCTACTTACTGCCTGCTACTTGCCACTGGGCACTTGATACTTGGCACTTGCCACTTGCCACTTGGCGTTAATGCCCAATGCCGATTGAACTAACCCACCGCCGCCATCGGCAATTCCGACATCTTTTCCCCGCTCCGTTTAAAATACTTCTCATACCACATTATCAAATTCAACACCATCCAGGTCTTCAACGCTTTGTCCGCATCGTTGGCTTTTCCCAGCCAGTCGATTATTCCCTGGCGGCTGAGGAAATCCGGCAATGAAGTTTCCGTATAATCAAGCAGCCTGTCCAATAAGCTGCTGCCGAACCAATGATTTAAAGGCACCGGAAAACTGTACTTTTTGCGGAACAAAATCTCCGGCGGCACTTTATCCACAAAACTCCGTTTTAAAATGTATTTAGTCGTATCCATCGTTTCCGCGATTTCGAAGGAATTCAGCCGGGCGCACATCGATTCATACATCGGCGAATTCCAACGCAGTTTATACTTGAAGGGAATATGCGACACAAAATCCAGCAGTTCCGGATCGGTGAAAGGCACCCGCCCTTCCACCGAAGCCGCCATCGTGGTATTATCCAGCCGGCCCAGCAACCCCGGCAAATGCACCGTCTCCATCAAATATAAATATTTATCGTAGATATCCAGTTCCTTGACCTTGGAAAATTGATTCAGCCAGAAATTTTTAATCGAAGGAAATCCCCGCATCCGCTGAAAATGATCGGGATGGAAGATCGTCCGCAATTCCTCCGGCTTCATCCAGCTGTAGACCGACAGGAAATGATCCACTTCGTCCTTGAATTGCGTCCTCCCGTACAATCTCAACATCGCCTTTTCAAATAATTTCTGCTGTTTCGCCGGTAAATTAGCTTCCGGCAGACTCCTTAAATAATCGAAAGGACTACGCAATATCCCGCCGTAACCGGCAAATAACTCATCCGAGCCTTCCCCCGAAATTACTACGGTAATGCTATTCTTCAACACCTTCGACATCAGATAAAGCGGCACTTCGTTGGGCACCGACAAAGGTCCGTCTTTGAAAGCTATCACTTCGCCCAGCGCCTTGAAATAATCGTCCTCTTCAATCACAATCTGTGTATGATCCGTCCCCCAAGCCGAAGCCACCATATCGGAATATTTGAACTCATTGAATCCTTCCTCTTCGAAACCGATAGCGTAAGTCTTCACCGGTAATTTGGAACTTTCCGCCATCAATCCCACCAAGATCGCCGAATCGACTCCTCCTGACAAATACGCCCCCAACGGCACATCGGATATCATCCTCCTCTGCAGCGAAACACTCAACAAATGCCGCACTCCTTCAGTATAATAACTTTCTCCCCGATCTTGCTTTTCGCTTTCCGGAACTATCGGCAGCCGCCAATAGCGGCGGTGCGTCATCTTCCCCGGTTCGACCAACATCGTGCATCCCGCTTCCAGGCTATTGATCCCTTTGAATAAAGTTTCGTCGCCCATCACCGTCTGATAATGCGACAAATAGAAAGCGATAGTCTGCAGATTAGGCCGCGCCGGTAATCCGGGAAATTCCAATATCGCCTTTATCTCCGAAGCGAACAGCAGATAATGCTCGTTATTGGTATAATATAGGGGTTTTATCCCCAGCCGGTCACGGGCCAGCAGCAGCTGCTTTTCCTGATCGTCCCAAAATGCGAATGCGAACATCCCGTTCAGCTTTTCCGGAGCTCGCTGCCCCCATTGCATACAAGCGTGCAGTAATACTTCCGTATCGCTGTAAGTGCGGAAACAGTGATGCAGGCTTTCCAATTCCCGGCGTAATTCCTTATAATTATAGATTTCCCCATTATAAGTCAGATGGAATCTGCCGCTCATATCGCACATCGGCTGTCTACCGCCTTCCAAATCGATAATCGCCAATCTCCGGTGGCCCAATCCGATAAAATCATTGGCGTAAACACCCCGGTCGTCAGGCCCTCGGTGGATGAGCGAATCCGTCATCTTCGACAACACTTCCGTAGATATGCCTCCGCCCTGATAATTCAATATTCCTGCTATTCCGCACATAATTAACTTTTCCTGTCGATGAACCTTGATGGCGAGGATTTAGTCAAACGCATTTTCTTAAACACTGAGGTAGAGCGCTTCAAAGAATTCAAAGTCTTTTCCAAATCGCATTTTATATCGATCCCTATGACTGCTAAAGCCGCCTCTTGACTTCTTATCTTCTGAAGAAGTTCCGCCGACTTTTTCCCGGATAAATTGGCCGGCGCTTTATCATCCAATAAAGCAAGCAATTTCCTCCTTCGGGAAATCAACTGCCTGAGTCCGTCGGGATTATGCCGAGCCTTATTTCCGATAAATTCTTCGGTTAAAGCGACTACTTGATTACACACCGTCTCGGTATGATTTATGTTTTCCGCCTGCTTCATCAAGCCGCTTTCAGCCGGGATAGGAAAGCGTTCACCAAGCCGTCCCATTGTTCCAGCGCCGGAATCAATTCGTACTCCAGCAAATCCGCCAGTTCGATCCAGTCTTCCCGTTTCTGGCAGTCATACATACTGTCGAATACCGGCGCCAGCAATTCGTCCTGATAATAGCGCAGTCCTTTGCCGTTCAACACCGCTTCGTT
>Ga0172375_10001122_pt1 | contig 43011 bp, 37 predicted proteins | sample LakKiv1m_FD_114537 | JGI IMG/M metagenome (GOLD analysis project Ga0172375, IMG submission 114537) | Freshwater microbial communities from Kabuno Bay, South-Kivu, Congo - kab_092012_11.1m | ecosystem: Environmental > Aquatic > Freshwater > Lake | place: Democratic Republic of the Congo... | reverse complement strand
CATAGTCAGATTACTTATGATCAAGCAGTCTTCTGCAGGTAATGATATGCAAAAGGGCATGGGTGATCTTCAGCCAAAACTCCACGAACTTCAGGAAAAATATAAGGACGATCCCAAGAAACTCTCACAAGAGACGATGAAACTTTTCAAGACACACGGAGCCTGACCGCTCAAAGGTTGCTTGATGATGCTGATCCAGATACCAGTATTCATCTGACTCTACTATGTCATCAGACACATCTCTGCGGGCGATATCCCAGATGGACGGCTCTATAGTTTCTTCAACGGCATCGGCGGACAATTCCTTGATCCGAAGAATATCCACACCAACTTCTTGGGCATGGATCTCTTAGCTACCAAAAATATAGTACTGACTATTCTCGCTGCGGTATTCACCTTCCTCCAGATGAAGCTTACTACTATCGCCAAGCCTGCTACGCCTACGATACCCGGAGCCAAAGCACCTGATATGGGCAAGATGATGGGCTTCATGAATATCTTCATGGTCTTCATGATCGGTTCAGTAGTCTACAGTATGCAATCAGGTATAGGTTTATACATCGTAGTGACCACATTATTCAGCGTCATACAATATACTATCCAATATAAGGCCCTCCTCAAAGTGAAATTCAACGAATGGAGAAACAAAGGACAGAATGTAGTGATAGAAAAATAGGCGATTTGTCATTGCGAGGAACGAAGCAATCTCGCCTTCATTTGGTTCAGATTGCCACACTTCGTTCGCAATGACGGAACCAAAAAATAAAGCCATCCTCTGACGAGGTGGCTTTTTCAGAAATGATATATTATACGAGAAGGTTTAGGATCAGATTGACGGTCTCCTCAAATACACTATGATTGAGCGAGTAATAAATAAACTGGCCTCTTCTTTGGTCAGTTACGAAATTCGATCTTTTGAGTACGTCTAAGTGGTGAGACAATGATGCCTGGGTGATTTCAAAATGCGTTAATAATTCAGAAACTGTCATTTCTTTTTGCTTGAGAAGCTGGATAATCCTTCTGCGGTTCTTATCAGCCAATGTTTTGAACACGATATCTATATCCATGGGATTGGTGTTATAGATAAATGTCTATATGGCAATTATATACTGATATTTCAGCGGAAAGCAAGGGAAATATAGAACTTAGGGCTTAGTAACGGCTCTGCCTTTAGAACTTAGAAAAATAGACCATGTCTAAGGTCTAAGGACTAAGTTCTAAGCTCTTCTTTGAAGGCAAAAACATTGATTATGTAAAAAATTCGTAATTAGTCAATCAGTATGACCAATAAAAAGCTTGGTTTCTGTCACAAACTGTCTACATATTCGTCTACTAGAGTAGAGGAAATAGTGAAATGGTCCAAGGATCTTTCACCCTCATGGATTTCAATTCACATCATCAATCATCCCTATATGAATCTGAAAAATTATTTCCAAGAACAGAAAAATAGCCATATGCCCGATACCGACAAATTAAATCTGTATCAGGATTTTATGCTAAAGAATATGAAAAGACACTACAATCGTAAGAGGTCTTTTTTGCACGTAAAATCATTCGCATATAGTATCATAGTGATGTTCTTCCTCTTCTCTTTCTATGGAGTGTACTTCTTCACGGATAGATACAGCGAATATGAAGGATTGATCATGAATTCAGACAATACGGTGCAGGCTAGTTACATCGCCAAAGTCGTAGATTTCAATGGAAGCTTCTATATAGAGCATGCAGGTAAGCGCGTACAGACGAGCGTCATCCAAAATGGAGATATCATCACGCTCAAGGAGAACACTCAATTAGTCACGCAGATCAATGCCGGAACAAAAGCTAAACTCATCTGACCCGCACAATTCTCTATAGAACAGATAAGCGATGGAAAGACGCCACAATACAAACTTAACATCATCCAGGGCGATTTCGTAGAGATGAAATCCATGCAAGCCAAACCGAGTGAAAAAGTTCAGCTCACGATGGACGACACGATAACCGTGCAAGAAGCGAATGGCAAGGCGATTGATTATCAGCTCATAAAATCAAGAGAACAGCATATCGTCAAAAATAGCGGAGGCGCATTATCAGTCACCACTATAGATCAGAACAATAAGCAGACCAAGACCAATCTCAATAGCACACAGATCTTAGCGATAGGTAACAACGACATAAGGCTCTTCGATAACATGAAAAAATTCGCAGATGCCATGCAGACCAAAGATGTATCACAGATATTCACGCTCAATACCCAACCAGAAGAAACATTGAACGATATAGAAGTGCAGACAGGAGAGGAAGTAGAAGACATTAAGCCGCTCCAGGAAGTTGCGTTGACCTCATTGTTGAGTACGACAGACGAGGCAGTGGACCAGGAGGTATCAAACGAATTATGATCATTATTCTCAGACGGCAGTAAGGCAGTCATCTCTCCAGAACAGAATCAAGCTGTCCGCGCTGCGGCAAATAAGGAATTCATCCTCAATGATATGGGCGACATCTATAAGAGTACGCTCAAAGGACAAGAGAAGGAATTGATCGCAGCATATATCACGATAGAAAGAAGGATCCAAGAATTGCATGAAGTATTCGGCATCAAGTTTACGAGCATAGAATCAGCAAGCATTTCACAGAAACTCATGAATCTCAAAGCGAATATCTATGCATTCATCAGCTCAGCGAAAAATACATATACGATACCTGATAAATGCTTCGACAATCTGACTACATTCGCCAACCGATTAGCGTATCTAGCAAGTAAGGAATTCTGAAGCGATGTAGAGAATGCAGACCAGAACTGGTCAAATCTATTGCAAGCATTGCCAGCAAATTTGCGTTTTTAGGCTTGCATTTCAATCTGATTTGGATAGTATCCAAATATACAATTAGTTTTGCGCAATCCGATTCGTCGGGTAAGAGAGAGCCGTGACGTACAACCACGGCTTTTTTCTTTTCAAAAAAAACCTGTCTGAGATGACAGGTTTTTCGTATAGAGTTATTTCTGGTTTTTGCCTTTGGTGAATATCAACATCACGAATGCTATGACTCCGATGATGCTCGCATAGAGGAAGGTAGAGCTCGGACCCCGTGTATCCCGGAGGGATCACATGAGGAATCCTGCCGGCAGGGCGACGACACCGATAGCGGTATGGAAGACGCCGAGGGCGGTAGCTTTCTCTTCTTTGGGCGATAATTCAGCGACGACAGCTCTCTGCGTCCCATCGATCAAAGCGAAGAAGACACCATAGAGAGCGAAGAATATAAAGACGCCGAGCGCGCTCTGGACGAAGATGAGTCCGAGCGATAAAGGAATGAATAAACCATATCATATCTGTAGTATCCTTTTCTTTCATCGTTTGTCGGCGAGTATTCCTGCAGGGATGCTGCAGAGTGTACAGACACCATAGAAAAGGACATAGAACACGATAGCATTATAATCAGTGAGTCATACCGCCTTGCTCTTGAGCAGTAAGAACGCATATCCGAAATTACCGAGCGTGAACACCGTAGCAGTCGCGATGAAAAGGTTGAGATTTCTCGGGAGGAGTCTGACGGCTTCAATCAAACCAAGTCTATCAGGTCTTAAGGTCGAAGGTCATCAAGTCAATTCATCTGACTTTACAGACTTTTGACTTTCGACTTTATATTTTTTTGCTTCTTTGACGAACAAGATAGCTATCAGGGCTAGTACTCATGGAAGCGTGGCGAACATGAATGTCTTAGTATATCAGAAAATCGGGAAGACGATGAGTGCTATGATAGCACCTAGGACAGATCACATTCCGTCCATAGCTCTTTGCAGACCGAAGGATTTTCCTAGGTAATGGGGGTCGGTAGATTCTGCAACCAATGCATCTCTCGGTGCCTCCCTGACTCCTTTCCCTATCCTTTCGATGACTCTGAAGATGAGGACAAGAGGTCGGGTATTTGCCAGTGCAAACAGAGGCTTGGTTATCGTAGAGGTCGCATATCCTATGAAGATGAAGAGTTTTCTTTTCTTGAATCTATCCGAAAAATATCCTGAAACCACTCTGAGAAAAGAGGCGGTGGTCTCAGCAGCGCCTTCGACGATTCCGACCACAGAAGCACCCGCTCCAAGCGAGGTCAGGAACAAGGGAATCAAAGGGAAAATCATCTGACTGCTGAGGTCGGTCAGGAGACTTACGAATCCTAGGAGTATGATGTTTCTACCGATGCCCTTCAAAAAAGATTTTCAGAATTTCATAATCGAGAGAAAGGATAAATTACACAGCTATCTCAAATTTGATGCCAGGATGCGGATCGTATCCGGTAAGCTCCAGATCAGTATATTGCCGATCAAAAATGCTTTTCCGATTTGTGATCTCTAGTTTCGGTAGTGCTTTAGGTTCTCTTGAAAGCTGCTCCTTGGCACCTTCTACATGATTCTCATAGACATGGACATCGCCCAGCGATCACATCAGGATTCATGGTACCATACCAGCTTCTTTTGCCAAGAGCATAAGTAATAATGCATAGCTTGCGATATTGAAAGGTAGCCCGAGCATAGTGTCGACTGACCTTTGATTCCGTGTCAGATTCAATACTTTTTCTCCTTTATCATTGATCGTGACGATGACTTGCCGGCTATAATGACATGGTGGAAGAGCCATCTGGTCGAGCTCGCTCGGGTTCCATGCACTGACGAGCATGCGTCTATCAAATGGGTTGTTTTTGAGTTTCTCTACAAGCTCTTTGAGCTGATCGACTTTTCCCATCCGGTCTCTCCATTGGACGCCATAAATCCTTCATAGATCATCTTCTTCCATCATCTTTTTCTTGGTCTCTTCGTCGTGTGCGTAGGGGACTTTCCTAGGATTGCACCGCTCGTCTCGTATATGACAGCTCCTGTCTTGGAACCATTTCTTGCTATTGATTCATTTGATGAAACCCTCCAATTCTACCGCCAAAACTCTCATCGGAACCTTCTTGGTCGTGAGGAGCGGGAAGCCATCAGCCATATCGTGCCTGATTGATCGGCAAGCGATTGCGTGGGTACCTATTCAGGTTCTATTGTCTTTTTTTGGCGCTTTCAAAATCTCTTGGACGAGAGTAAGATATTGTGTATCGATGTGCGTCATAGCCTTTTAGATTACGCGGATAAAGATATTATAATTCAGTATTGTGGTATTTTACGAAATCCATCTCCTCTCATACCTCCCTTTCCACTTCTTCATATTGCGCTTCAAATACAGGGAAATACGTATCGCCTTCATATTCTTTTTTGATCTCTGTCAGATAGATATAGTCAGCGAGATCTATGAATTGTCCATAGATATGGGCTCCGCCGATCACTCGCAATTCATCCAGGTCTTCAGCTTCTAGTGTCTTCAACATCTCTTCGATAGAGGCATAGCATTCGAGTCCTTCGATAGGCTGCGAGGTCAGGACGATATTTCTCCTATTGGGAAGCGGTCTGCCGATGGAGAGATAGGTCTTGCGCCCCATGACGATAGCGTGTCCGCTCGTCAGTTTTCTGAAGTGTTGGAGGTCCTCAGGATAGTCCCGGGGAAGAGCGTTGCTGTTTCCTATCACCCTGTTTTTTGCCATGGCGGCGATGATATTTATCGTCATAAATACATAAGGTTAATAGTAAATGGGTAAGGTGCCGTGTACATTATACATTCTACGTTATCCATTCGCCATGGTATCAATTATTCCTTGAAAAACAAGCAATGATGAATAATCTCAATACAGATAAAAATAGATAAACGCTTCGCAATAAAAATGGTTAAAAATTGTTAATACAAATTGTATCGACTTTTATCAAGTTTCATCAAGTTTTATCCTCTTAATCTTTGAAGCTATGCCAGCAAAAACAAAAACAAATGTTCAGACAAGGCCTCGTTCACGAAGTCCTCTAAAAGTGTACTTCCTCCTTATCACGCTTGTAGGAGTCATCGGCACACTGATTACGTTGGGCATACTGATCTTCACCGTTTCCAAGAGATTTATCCTTACTGATGCAGAATACATCCTTTCAGAAAGGTATTACGAATTAGATACCTGTAGTAATCCTATCCTCAAGCCGGTAACTGTACAGACAACAACATCGACAGTCCCACCAATGGCGACATCGACTACTACGACCGTTGCGCAGCAAGCATTACCTACAGAAACCTATGTAGCTCCTACTGACACAGAGAAAGAAAAATGCAAAGCTGACAAAACAGCTCAGCTCATTCAGGCAAGACAAGCAACCTTCAAGATGGACGTCCTGAGCGGCGGTGTCCGAGCAATATTGTTCCTAGTATTACTCTGCACGCACTATGGAAGATTCATAGTTCGCCAGACAAATAAGTCCGAAATGTAATGAGGGATTATTGATTTGCAAATTACCCATGCTTCAATCAAAATATTTCATATGTTGAAGGGGCGCGTGTGAGGACAAGGAAAGAAAATAAGTAGTAGAATCATTTCAGAGATAAAAAAAGACCCGCTAAAGAGCGGGCTTTTTTATTATATATTTTCAATCACTTTACCTAACGCGAAGATCTTGGCTTCATCCCATCTATTTGCCATCAATTGGATTCATGCAGGCATCTGTTCGCCGTCATCTTCGATGGTTCACATCGGTACGGACATAGCAGGCAGTCAGGCCATATTTGCAGGGATAGTATACATGTCGGCGAGATACATCTTAATCGGATCGTCAGATTTCGCCCCCAATTTCCATGCCACTTCCGGAGAAGTAGGCGTCAGGATGATATCGTAATTTTCAAATACCTTGTCCATATCGGCGATAAGTTGTTCTCTGGCTTTCTGCGCCCTGAGATAGTAGCCTTCATAGTTCGCAGAACTGAGGACGAATGTTCATAGCAGAATCCTCCTTTTCACTTCTTCTCCAAATCCCTCCGATCTTATCGCTTCATAATATTTTGCGATGCTTTCTGCGCCCATCGTATCTTTCTGCAATCCAAATCTTATGCCGTCAAACCTCGCCAAATTGGTGCTCACTTCCGCAGGCATCAGGGTGTAGTAGATGGAAAGTGCATACGACAAGAGAGGCAGACTTATCTCTTCTATCTGGATTCCTTCTTTGCGTAATTGTTCCACCGTCTCGAGAAATCTTGCTTTCACTTTGGGATCTAGACCTTCAGCTAAAGATTCTTTGGGGATAGCTATCTTAAATTTCTTTGGATTTTCTTTGCCGGTTTTGATTTCATCGTCGGCGCGTTTGTCAGAATTTGAATCTCTTTCGTCAAATCACCTGACGGCATTCAGAAGTATTTCAGCGTCTTCCACAGTTTTGGTAAGCGTCCCTATTTGATCCAACGATGACGCCATAGATTGCACTCCGTATCTGCTCACCATTCAATATGTGGGCTTCATACCTACGATTCCGCATACAGCCGCAGGCTGGCGGATGCTTCCTCCCGTGTCGGTTCCAAGCGCCGCGATACACATATCGGCAGCGACAGCGGCAGCAGATCATCATGAACTTCCGCCCGGTATTCTATCGGTTCCGTGAGGATTTTTTGTCACCCCGAATGCGGAAGTCTCGTTAGAACTTCCCATAGCGAATTCGTCCATGTTGGTTTTCCCTATCATGAGTCATCAGTTTTTCTCTAGATTTTCGAAGCAATGCGCGCTGTACGGACTGACATACTCTTCGAGCATCTTTGATCCGCAAGAGGAGATATATCACTTGGTGAGGATGATGTCTTTGATGCCAATAGGCGCTCACTTCAATGGTTTTTCCGCGAACTCAGAAAGATGTTCATTGACATAGCTCTCGTGAAATCTGGTGAACGCGTTGTAGTTAGCATGCAGCTTCTTCGCTTTTTCTAGGTAGCCCTTGACCACGTTTTCCGCTTTCAACTTCCCGCTTTCTACGCCTTCGATATATGCTTTGAGGGTAAGATCCATCAAGGAGATTATTTAAATAAATTGTTAATCAGATTTTGTGTAGCTTTTACGTCGCTAGTAGTTTTTGGCTTCGTCGTAGTCTTCGTAGTTGTGGTAGGTGTGATGATGCTAGCGCTTGTTGTCGTCGCAGGCCCTGTCGGTAATTGCACCGTGCCGGTGACTGTTCAGGTATTCGTCACTTCATTGATATCTACGGTGCCCATAAGTCCACCGCTTGCAACTGCTATGGTTCAGGTGATCTCTCAGGTAAGTGCCAAGCCGGAAAGTATGTCTCAGCTCAAGGCTTCGCCAGTCAAGATATCGCCTGTAAGTGTAGCCGTCTGCTCTCTTCCGAGGAGAGTATTTACTTTGTTGATGAGTGTTTGCGCTCATTCAGGATTGATTTTGCGATAGACGAAAAATGCTATTGTCAGCAGTATGAGGATAAAGATAAATCTTTTGAACATGACAAAAAATAGAAGATAAATACGCCGTAAGTGTAGACATTTGGCGACAAAATGCAATTGCTTGATTTTTCTTGAATATCCGAGAAATAACCGTAGAGTACCTATATCTTTATCTCTTTCGGTCGCCATGCTCATAGCCATCACCACCTTCCCCAATGACGGGAGAAAGCTCAAAAATCTCATCCAATGACTCATCAGGTCGTGAATCGCCGCCTGCATCAATCGTATCAATTACGTAAAATCCTACTACATACGGGAGGAGAAATTGATGAAAGAGGAAGAGAAGATCCTCCTCATAAAATTTCCTGCCGACAAGAAAAAAGAGCTCACGGCTTTCATCAAGAAAAATCATCCGCACAAGTTGCATGAGCTTATTTTCATCAGGCCTGACGATGTGGACGAAGCTTATTTAGCACGAGTAAAAAGTGTAAAGCCAATGGTAAAGAAAAAATAAAAAAACAAATATCCCACCCTGGCCCTCCCCATTTCATGGAGAGGGAACGGTGCCCCTCTCTACGTAGTGGAGAGGGGTTGGGGTGAGGTAATTCATTTCTTCAATCCATTCCATGCATCTCGACGCTATCTCTCATATTCCTTCTGATCCATGAATCTACTTTTTCAAAGATAAAAAGTGAAGCATTCTCTATATCGGCAAAGCGAAAAATCTCCACAAGAGGGTAGCCCAATATTTTTCTCCCAATTCCGTATGGAAGCAGGACATGCTTTCCAAGGCCGATAATCTTGATTTCCTTATCGTCAAAAACGAAAGCGAAGCACTCTATCTCGAAGACAATCTCATCAAAAAAAATAAACCTGAATTCAATAATCTCCTCAAGGCCGACAATTCCTATGCCTATATAAAAATCACCCCGAAGCTTCGGGGAGACTATCCCCAGATTTTTCTTACAAGAAAAAAATTCAATGACGGCTCGATCTACATCGGCCCCAAACACAATACCATCCACCTCAAAAAATTTCTCCAATGCCTCAGACAGATACTCCAGTTCAGAGGCTGCAAAAATACCCAATTTGCCAAAGGCAAAGTCTGCTCAGATTATTACTTCGGACTCTGCAAATGACGATGCGCAATGCAAGGCGCAAAGGAGCAAAGGAGCAAAGGAGCAAAGACCTATCAACCCTCTGCGCCTATCAAACCTCTGCACCCAGAACATGAATATGCAAAAATTACAAATCTCATCGAATCATTCTTCAAATGAAATATTTACCCTATTCAAAAGGAGATAAAGGAGCAGATAGCAATGGCAGTCAAGAAGCAGAATTTTGAATGGGCGGCCAAACTCAGAGACATCTATGTCCATATCGAATCTTTGGCCGAACAGCAGACCGTCGTGATCCAAAAACCGCTCACCGGCTATTTGAGCGAGATCAAACAGATAGGGAATAGTCGGGTCTATTGTGTTTGCAATTTCTTTGAAGGCAAACTCATCGACGTCATTCGTGGCAAAGAAAATGCCGACGAGATGGATGAGGATGAGCTGAAAGCGAGCATCGAGCGTGAGTTTTACCCGCATATCGCGGAGAAGAAAATCTCGAAGTCGGACCGCAAAGCGCTTCATTCGCTCATGGAAAAATTCTTCGATTCCTACGTCATCTCTACCTCGTTCGAGGGCGAGAATCTCAATAATGACTTGCTCACCCAGCTCCAAAAAAGATATCATCTCAGCAAATTCCCATACCGTATCGAATGTATCGATATCTCCCACCTCTCCGGTGGACGGCTCAGTGGGGGATTATCATGTCTGACGGAAGGATTGAAAAATCCTAAAGGCTACCGCAGATACAAGATCCAGCACAAAGAAGTCGATGATTACGCGGCACTTCAGGAAGTCATCCAACGTAGAATCAAAGCGTGAAAATTGCCAGATTTGCTTGTTTTGGACTGAGGTAAAGGCCAGCTAGGCATCATCAAAAAAATCAAGAATCTGGACGGATTGGATGTCATCTCCCTAGGCAAGGGGAAGGCGAGAAAGAAATCGAATATCGGAAAGAAGCCATCTAAGGACTACAGTCTAAGGACTAAGGACTCCGTGAATAACAATTTAGTCTCGGAAAAAATTTATTTCTTTGATAGCAAGTGAACCATCCAATCTCAATCCATGGTCTATGATCAGGCCGACAAGCTCCTGCTCAAAGCCAGAGATGAAGCGCATAGATTTGCTAATGCCTACAGGAAGAAGCAGATGAGCAAGGAATTTAAAACGCTTCGCTGATAAACGATTGATAAAGGATTCGCGATAAAGTTTATCCATAGTTTATCGATAGTTTATCTATCGTTCATCGATTGTTAGCATACCACATCACATTTTGTAAAGAACGCAAGGGTAAAACCAGCGTTTTTTTTCAAATTTTAGCAAAATACACAGTTCTGGATAAACTTAATTGAGACACAATCTCGAATTATCGAGATGATGTCGAAATTATACCGGCGATTTTAGATGCTTGGATTTCAAATGAAATGCAGAAGTCCAAGATCTCTAAAACAGACGGTATAAGATAAGGGAAATTTTACATTTTACCGAATGCAGATGACTTCAATAAATACCGCCGGGAATAGCCTAGATGATCAACATCTAGACGCTGTCAAAGCCGTACAAGAGGCTCGAGGAAAAGAGGATGAATTGAACTTGGACGAGAGTGCCCCCAAATATTTCAGATTGTACGAAAAAGGCATGAGCGAAGATAAGCTCGTAGTCAAGCTTGTCGATAAGCGGGGCAAAGAGAACGGAGCCGATTATTTCAACGATCCGGATCAGCTCAAGAAAGCGAGAAGCTACGCCCGCAATATCATGGCGCACTACAAGCAATTCGCCGAAACCAAGTTTGAAGACATGAGTATGAACGAAAAGGTGTCCGCATTCTCTACCTTGTCGGAAGAGCAGAGAAAAGAATTTACGGATCAGATAGTTGCATGATATGCTAACTTGTGACAGCCCCTGCAGGGCAAAAATTTACAAGAGATCGTCGACCACCTCAATCAGATGACGAACGAAGGAGAGACGAAGAGCAAAGAGATAACAAGACTTAAGAGTAACGACCAAACAAATGCTGCCCTGATCGCACAGCTCTCAAGTAAATTACAAGAAGAGGAAGCTCTGAGAAAAACAGAGACGGAGACTCTTGAAAATACCGTCGCCGAAAAAGACAGTAAACTCAAAAAAGCCGAAACTGAACTTGCTGAAGAGAAGAGAGGTAGGCTAAATATCAACACCAATCTTCAATACGATCCTACGCCAATCAAGCCATACAAGAGTGGCATCATCCAAAAAGATAAACTCAAAGAAGGCTATGCCATCAAGTTTCTCAGTCGGCAAGGTTGGAGAAATCGCAAAAAGCTCAATAGGCTGATAGAGAATATCAACAATATCGGAAAGGATACCGACAAAGGTGTCCGCTATATCTTCTCCATGACCAAGTTCGCAAGCTGAGGTAAGCTGAGAGCCAACTTCAAAAAACGATTGATGGAAAGGAGAGCGAAAAAATGATGAGCATTCAACGCGAAAGATTTCGGTGAATTCTTCGCCAAGCAAAGAGATGCATTCGTCCAGCAAGCAGGAGCTTTGTTGGAATACGACAAAGATACCAAAAAGTTTGAGCAAATAAAAAATAGAGTAGATCGATGGATCAAGGCATTCGCAGAAGGTCAGGCGAATCAATGGGTGAATATCATGAGAAAATAATTTATCTTCTTTACTGCGCATTATGATCAAGACATTAGACCAAGCGACGGAATTTGTTGCCAAGAGCATACACAATATCGATCCGGAGAACGAGGACATGGAGCCTATGGTCATCCGTGAATTGCTCGAGGACAGATTCTACGAAAAAGTGGATACTTCCAAATTGACTCCGGAAGACATGGAGAATCTGGATGAAAAGATCGATGATGAAACATATATCGATACGCATCTCCAGTGGAAGATCCCCAACTATTACACCAAGCTGGAGGAGACTGTCAAAGAAGTCCTCTCAGAATATCTGATGGAGTTACAAGCAAAATAATATTTATCTCATCTGTCTATCATGGCATACGGACATTGACCAAAATCAGGAGTAGAACATAAAGCTGAAAATCCTTCAGGCAGTGTTTCCAGTCGTAGCGAAACTACAGACAAGACAAAGCAGGGTATCGCAGAAACATTCAAGCCGGGCAAGGGACATGACGCAGAGATGGAAGCGAAATTCGGTAAAGAGCCGAGCGAGCAAGACATCGTCGCCAAATTTGCCGGTCAAGAAAAATTCAAAGGGAAAAATTACCAAGAAATACTCGCTCAATTGGAGCAAGACGACAACAAACCTATGACCGACCGATTGAGGAAGAAAGTGAAAGTATCCCCAGATCATTTAACTGCAGACCAAGAAGACAAAGCATTAGCGGCAGCATGATATAAGTCTGGCGATGGAGGTTTCAAGCCGCTCGACGATAAGATCAAGCAAAAGATCGAAAGCAACAAATCTTCCGACATGAGCTGATTCAAACTCTGATCCAAAGATAAAATACAGGCATGAGATATCGTCATAGCACAGACATCGATCACATGAGACAATCCTGTGTTTAGGAACAAAGGCAATGGTCAATATCAGTGCATCAATTATCCTGGAGCTTCCGCATGAGAAGAGAGAATCCAGGCTCTGAAGAGAGAATACAAATGGCATGAGCTAGCAGACAAAGACATCAAAGCTGAAGAGAAAAAACCTGAGTCAAAACCTGAAGCGCCAAAAGCCGAAACGCCGAAGCAAGAACAGAAAAAACCTGAAGCGCAAAAAGTAGAGAAATTCACTGAAACCAAAAAAGAGAAGAAAGCGTGATTTTTCAAGAGGGCGGCGAATGGGACATGAAAAGTTATTGTTCGGCCATTCAAGAAATCTCGGCAAGCCATCAAGCGACCATTCGGGAAATCCGCGAAAAATAAAGACAAGAAATGAATCCACAATACGAGAATCGGAAGAGCAGTCACTCGACCGGTGAGAAAATCACGGGATATCGTAAGCGGAGTATGAGGTCATGCGCGAGGCACCCTTGCAGGCGCAGCCAAGTATCAATGGGAAGGTCTCAAGAAAATGTGAAGACGATTGGTCAAACCACTTACACAGAGACGCAATAAAAACGTGAAGTAATGAGAGTTTTTATGACGTCGACGTTATACCGACGAATTTAGATGCTTCAAATTCAAACAAAGTGCAGAGATTGAAGATATCTAAAACAGTCGGTGCAAGAAAAAGAGCAAATAAATAACATTTACCCTTTGTAATTATCATCATGGCAGGATTGGATCAACACAAAAAAGTATTGGAAAACACACTCAACTCACTTTCAGAGGCGAGAGAGTGATCTGATTTGGAAAGAGTCGTCAAACAGACCAAATTAGATATTTTTCGTACTCTTGGGAATACACTATTTGTCGATGCTGAAAGTTTGACAGATCTTGAAAGTATCGGGAAAAGAGTAGCTGTATGATGAGCTGGCAGTATAACAAAAGAGTTAACTGACGCTATAGCACTCATGCCACCGCCGGGCGTAAAATCCGATAAGCGCGATCAACTCAATGCATATCTCGGAAAGATATCCTGAGCGATGGTTTGAAGAGAAGCTGAATTCAATCCAGCAAATGCTATCGTTGATACGGCAAAGAAATTTGAGACAAACATTAATGTTCTAGATGTAACATTGCCCTGATGATCAACCATACCTCTCTGAGCTGGGCCAGTGAATACAGAAGATCTTGATACGAAATTTACCACGATACCAGTGATATGACGTTCATTGGAATTGTATGATGATAATCTTACAGCTCTCAAAAAAGATAGTTTATGAAAATATATACTATCTTTACCTACAAAAACATGATCCCCAAAAAACGTTGCCATTGATGGTATGGACTTTTCTGGTTCGGTATTAAGGTTTGATAACATCAAACTTTTGGAGCCGGGCACCGGATCAGACATTAGGGATCAATTAGATCTTTCTAAGGAAATCAAACTTCCTATATGATGTATTCTCAATGCGTGAGGGAAGCAGATCGCTCATCAAAAAATCCTGAAATTTAAACTACATGATCCATTGGCTCCAGTTGCTCTAAGTGTAGGAGCTCAAGATATGCGCTACGGTATGTTCAATATATGATGAATGCCACTTGATCTCTATACAGAGGATTTTTATGGCAGACATTACAAAGAAGTGGAAAATAGAATGATCGATGAGAGGATAGGTAATGCAGTACCTGATGACCAAAAAAAGACATTGAGAGATAGAATTCGCAATCTTACAGGAGCAAAAATGCCTGACGGGAATCCATTTTCTCCATGCATCCCAGAAACCAAACGACATCAACTTGGCCCAGCATTCAAAAAATATTTTTTTGACAATGTGAAACCAAACCCTGGTGACATATCTTCACCAGCAAATTATGATATGTTTCTTTTAAGAGAAGTCCCGGGTGCGCTTACTGCATTCTTAGAGAAAGAACTCAAGAGGCAGATGGAGAGTACATCTCCGACAATCATTGCTGATAAAGTAGATACCAGAGATTTACATACGCCGATGACTCGTGAAATATTACAATTTAGGCAAGAGCAAGAAGATAGATCAAAGGACGAATGGAGTCAATCAGCATGACTCAAAGACGATACGAAAGGAAATAGGAAGATTAATGAACCACGGAGACCAAAACTTACTCGTTCAGGACTTTGGGGAATAGGAGGCAAAAAAGATGTGAGCTATCTCAGATTTTTCCACAACAAGACTGAAAGCATTCCTGCTCAGAAAACGCGCATTGTGACCGATGAAAAAAATAATAAGGTAGAGGACGTAGGATATATGTGAGATATCAGAGTAGAAGCAAAAGCAGTATACGCAAATTTCAAATTGGATAATGGCAAGGAGGTCAAATTGCATTGAGGAGATCAAGCAAAACTTCTACATGCATTACTCAATGATCCGAAAATTCCTTACGGGAAGATGAGGATCCACATGGCGTACAACGTCATCAAGGCGATGATCAGGATGGCACAAAAAAATAATATCAGTCTAGAATATGCAGACAAAAATACTAAAAAATTAGTAGAACTTGCCTTGGATTCCAAGTGAGATATCGTGGTCCAACACAAGGATGAAACCTCCGGCAAGACAGTTATTTTGAGCACTCCATTTGCAGAAAAAGAATTCGCCCTAGAAAACAATATCCACTATCTCAGACAATGAATAGAAGGATGTATGGAACATTTCAACACAGTGATGAACAAGACGCACAGACAATACAAAAAAGCTACAGAGAAGAGTCTGCTTTCGTACTTCAAAAATACGAGAATGAGATTTCCGACAACACGATTGGGCAGCCCTCTCAAAAAATTGATGAATATCAGAAGTAAGAGCAGGACTTTGAAATTTGACTTTGAGGGATTATCTGTATGAGGATATTCCGTCTCTTTCAAGAAAAACAAATTTACCATATCTGGCGGTACTTTGACCAAGCCGATTGCGTCCAGAGATTTAGGAAAATTACTCAACCACAGAATCAGAGGAGTTCGTTTATTCGATGGAGTAGAATTGGAAATGGTGTCTGGAATCTATCAGGAACTCATCAAACATCTTCGCCAAAATGCGAAATTGGCCAATACAAGTTTCGGCGTCAAAGATACTATCAAACAAAGAGTATATTTCATCAACGAGACAGGCACTTTGTGTTATACATCATTGACGGCAGGAGATAAGAACCCGATCAAGAGATCATTCACTTCACTATGGTTGCACAAAAATTATGGAAGAGTGGCCAAAGGTACGCCAAGCAATGTAGCATCTACTCAGGAAGCAAATGAATTCTATCAAAATCCATTGTTGATGTGAAAACTTATGAAAGCTATGAATTTATGATTATATAGGTTTTAGAGATATAGATATAAGGTATGTCAAAAAATCAAAATCTCATTATCGATACCAAATATAAGGAGCTTCAAAAGATTCTGCCTTTGATTTCTACGTTAGAAGAATCAGCTGCCAAAGCTGCTTTATCCACCACCTTGGAGTGAGTGGATAGATCTACGATAAAGAAGATATTTAAGAGGGTCCGGAATGAAAGTAATGTAGCAAAGACCAACAATGAAAAAAAACTTCTCAGACAATTGCATGCATATATAGACTCTTATCTGAAAGATCCTGAACCAGAAAAAGAGAAAGAAGTAAAAAATATAATTCTCGGAACAGGGAATGAAGGAAAAGAAAGCTTGGGACCAACGATAGATGTCGAACCTACAACATATGAAGTAGAAAATGAATGAAAGATAGATCTAGGCAAAATATCGCTCTCAGAGGATGAATTCAGACAATATTACTGAGAACATCTCTCCTATAAGAAGGCTTTCGGTAAAATCAGATACCCATCTGAAGAGAATCGTAAGAAGCTCAATTTTGATGCATACACTAAGATAATCAAATACATAGAAAATGATAAGGCGCTGAAAGATAAATTCGAAGACACAGTCAGTACGATCAGGAACGTCTTTAATGTAGATATCAAAAAAATGTGAATTGCACAAGCAGTTAGTGCTTTTGCTATGGATGATTCATGGATCAAACGAGATATAGCAAAGCAGATACATTATTTTTTCGGCAAAGATATACATGCACATCAAGGATATAGAATTGCAGATCCCTTCACAGATAAGGAATTGCAGAGAGAAATTATCGATAGACACATAGGTCGGGAAGTGGAAAATTCACTTATCCCCCAAAAATTCATACATAATGAAGATATAAAGAGATTTGTAATTGACGAAACGAACAAGAACAAAACCAATAAGCTAAAATCATCAGCCCTGACTATCTTATGAAAAATGGTGAGAGAGGCATTGATGTCAGAATGAGAACAGAAAGTACAGACAGAAAGCCCAGAATTAAAAGCAGAAGACCAAGAAAAGATAAATACACCATACGGGAAGGTAAGGGCAATTGTTTGGCCACTTATTCCAATTGATGAAAAACAAGCAAAGTCAGAATTGGAAAATATACTAGATGGATTGGACGAAACAGAGATAAAAACAATCGCCAATGAGAGTCGATATGAATACATTTCTCGTGGGGTTTGAGAAAAAGAGAAGGAATATTGCGGTCGAGTGGTGAATGCTTTGACCAGATACAGACCGAAAACATGAGGACATCAAACATCGCAAATTGAAGTTCCAACCACATCCACCACACCACCGGCAAAGCAAGAGACGCCAGAAAAAGAATCTGACGAAAGCGAAGCGCGGAAAGAATTCATCGTAGGTAGGGTTGATGAAGCTGAAGAGAAAAAAGCAGAGAGACAGAGAGAAGAAAAAGAAAACAAGAGACTGGCCGATGAAGAACAGAAAAAGGCCAAGGAGAAAAAAGATGAAGAAAAGAGAAAAACTAAGGAGAAAAAAGATGAAGAAAAGAGAAAAACTAAGGAGAAAAAAGATGAAGAAAAGAGAAAGAACGAAGATGAGATAGAGGCGAAAAAGGCCAAGCTCGAAGATCTCAGTAAGAAGCTAGATTCCATAGACACGCTTGCAAAGACGCTTGCCGATATCATGGAGAAGAAGAAGGAAAAATAAGCATCATTTATTCATTACTCATATCGTCATGATTGCCACTGCTCCAAAAAACGCATTAGAAGACGGTCTCAAAGATTTGAAGGTCCTTTCGATGAATCCGGATGAACTGGATAATTTTCTCGAACGCGCAAGTATCGACGAGCTTCAAGAAGTCATAAGTAAAATCCTGCTTGTAAAAGAGGAGATAGAGAAAGAGATCAGGAAGGTATCTGATGAGCTACAGATATTGCTCAGGAGACAGGAACAGGATGTATGATTCTTGGAAAAGATGTCTGCCTTCCTCCAAAAGAAGCGGAGGAATGTGGAAAGAATAAGCTTATATCTCTTACAGGCGTTGGAAAAAAGACATGCCAAAAAAGCAGAAAAGACTCTAGAGAAGAAAAAGCATGATTTGAAAGATCTTTTGAAAACCGCAGAACAAGTCGAGAAAACAGTGGCATATAGCTCTACCGGTGATACGAGTGACATAAGCACCTTGCATGATCTCATAGAGCAAAGAGCTGTCACAGAAGACGAGATAGACAGATTGACAAATGAACTCAAGAAAGAGATCAACGCAATCAAGAAGATGGAGAGATATCACAATCTCTTCCCTACAGATACGGAGATCAAAGAAGTGAAGGCGAGTTTCCATGATCTCGTCAAAAAGCTCAATGCTATAGCAAAAAAAGAAGCCAGATACCTGCAGCAGTATCTCCTCGATGATGTGCAGAATATGATCGACAAGGCGAGAGGATATGAAGAGACGTGATATGATCATGCGACTCGAAAATCTATAGTGGACGAACTCAAGGATATCGAAGAGAAAGCGTCGTCCATCATATCAGACCAGAAAGCCGAAGAGCAGAAAACACTTGATGCGGAGAAGAAAGATGCTGAAGTCAAAAGACTACAGGCTGAGCAGAAAAGAAAACACGATGAGCAAGAAAGAAAGACCCAGAAAAAATCAACACCGAAAAAAGAGAAAAAGGTATCAACAAAAAAAACTGCGACAAAAGAAAAAGATGATCAGAAACTGGAAGACATACGCAATAGGCAACAGCAATTGATCAATACGCTAGCGACACTGAATACGCTTTCAGATGATATCAAAGAGATAGTGAAGAGAAAGAAAGAAAAAGACCCCGCAGCATAATTTTGTACCCTACCTTATAGATGGATGACAGATATTTTAGATCAGGATAGCACGCTTCGCGACCAGGACGAGAAAGGATATGATCTCGGTCTTTTGGCGAACATGAGCAAGGAGGATCTAGAGAATCTGAGTGTAGAGGAGTTAGAGAGAATCCTAGGATTAGTGCAAACATCTATACAGAAGGTGACTCAAGAGTGGGAGATACTGGACCAAGAGATCAAGTCGGTCTTGGCTCATGAAAAGACCAAAAACATAAAAAAAGACTATGAGCGAGAAGTAAGATCCATCCTTACGGAAAAGGGCGATGTGGCTCGGATAGCCGACTTTTTGAGGGATAACAACATAAACGAGCACACAGACATCAAGACGGTCATTGCTTTGATCAATAGAAACCCGATCGTAAAGAGCGTCGTCATGAACTACATGGAAGATTCCTTGTCACCCGAAGAAATAGAAAAATTTTGAATATGGCTAAAGGGCAAGTCCCCAAATCAAATACAGAAAATGTTCCAAAAAAAGAACTTCCAAGAGCTGGGGTCTTTTTTTGGAAAACATAGCCAGAAGATATTGATGTCGGCCTGAAGCGCATTAGTGCTGGTAGGCATAGTGCTACGGCTTTCAGCGAACAATCCTTTCAAATCTTGACCATCTCGCAAAGAGCGAGCAAATAAGGAAGTAGTAGACACGAGCAAATCGCTCATCCAGGTCCCAGACAAAATCATTCCGCCTCTAGAAAAAATAGACAGCGTACAGCAACTCCAGGCACGGATTCCCGATAGCGCACTGGCTCCATGAATCACAGCAGAGCGTGTGATGTCTAGTATCAATGCTATTGCAGACCAAGAAACAAGAATCAAGACTATAGCATATCTACAATCAGGAGATATCGCTTCTGTACAGGAGATTTTTGGGATGAAAAGAGAAACGCAATACAAATCCAATCGAGCATCATGAGTTATTGATGACATTGTCTTGGAGAGATTTGAAGATCCACTTTTTAACCTCTCCGGCGATTCTTTATTGGTGTGCAAGGACATGCCACAAGATGTGAAAGAAGTATACAAAAAATTTGTGAGTGGAGAATACGAAAATGATCTACTCAACTATATCATAGTGTGCAAAAAAAATTGTACTCTCTATCTTTTTGCCAAAGATCACAAACTTCTCAATCATCAGACGGTCTTGCTATGAAGCAAGGTGGGTGATGAGACATTTGCGTTGCACAAGAGTCCTACGACTCCGGCTTGATTTTATAGGATCCAGCAAAATACGAGAGAAGACGATGGTTCTGGGATTGTCTATGTACCGGGATATATGAAAAATGGACAATATTTCTCCGAAGACGCACAAGGGTACCTCTTGGATCTCTTGCCTATAGATATCGTGACCGGCAAGTACAATCATGCATATGACATCACAAAAGGCACTATATCTATACATCCTACGCCTTCTCATCTAGAGAAAAAGAGAAAACAAGATATAGAATCTTCCGACCTCACAAAAAAGCGTGAAACTGGATGATGCATAGATGCTTCGCGACGATCGGTTGTGTATGACAATATATCGGCATGATGAGTAGAAGAGGGAAGTATAGTGCTCATCACGCAAGACCATGAGTAATATAAAGGAGGGATTGTGTTAATACAAAAAAAGAGTTGCTTGGATTGCAGGCAACTCTTTATTGGAATAAATTTTAATTAAGTACTTTTCTTCGGCGAATACCGAAGAAGAGGAGCATGCTGCCTATGAGCATACATCCTGCCCATGCATAAGAGGGGAGCATGGTGTCTCCTGCTTTTGCGTTGAGGGTAATTTCCCCCGTCGATTCATCGACTGTGAGAGTGTACCCTTCCTGAGCATAAAAATACTTTTTTTTATTGGTGGCTTTGGGGGTTGTGTAAAACACATCCCCTTTTTCATACACTTCTCCAGTAGTGTTGTCTTTGAGTTCGTAAGGACCAACTTTTACGAGTTGACCTTTGGCGAATTTGGCGTCTTTTATTTCGTCGCCATTTACAACTACCACCGAATCGGTGCCGGTTCCGGTATAAACCGTGTACTGTTTTGCTGTCTTGGTGGTGTTAGCCGCCATTGACTTTAGGGTGATGGATATTAAAGCAATAGCTACCATCAGAACGAGTGTGTTTTTCATTTTTTTTTAGTTTAATATTTTTTTTATTGAAAAAGTTATAAGTATTTACTAACAAAAGTCAAGTCATTGTACAAGATTTTATGATATTATAAAAAATGCCCAATTCCGGGCTCCCAAAGGGATTTTTTTTGCTATTTTAGTCCTTATTTCAAAATAATCTCTATCATCTTAGTGGCATATCCGACTTTTGCGAGTGCTTCGTTGACTGCGGTCAAGATGTCTTGCTTTTTTTTGAAAACTTCTATCTTGAGTGCTTGGTCTTGGGTTTTGAGAAATATCTTATTAAATTTCACATATCCTTGGAGCAATAATCAATTGTGTTCATGAATGTTCATGTTTCCCATGTCTCTATCTCCAAGAGATGAGATAGAGGAGGAGATCGGTTCATATTGACCATCCTCATTGTAGACCATCTGTGTCTCGATACCAAAAAATTTTCTGATCTCATTGATCGTGATAGCGCCTATCATATCCTTGCCCAAGTGTTTGTGGGCGATTGTTTTTCTGACGATGTCTTTGAGAGATTTCATAGCTACGTTGTAAGCATTCAATCCTCATTTGCAAAATCAAAATAAATACGTATAAACAACGCAAGTATAGTGCTTTCCTCACCCTCCCGTCCCTCTCCTGTAGAGAGGGATGACTTGGCTCAGTTTCCCCTTCTCTGAAGGAGAAGGGGTTAGGGGATGAGGGAATAAATATTTATCATTCACATTCGCCATTATGAAAAAAATACCTGCCCGGCCATCCAAGGTAGCGGGGTTTAGTATCCTGCTTCTTGCATTCTTCATCTGAGGGAATTTCTCCCGGGGTCAAGGAGCAGTGACTTGCGCCTGTAAGAATAATATAACGACATGTCCATCATGATTTACACCATGAGCAAATTGTACTTGTAGAATGTGAACAGATGTCCTATCTTGTACAAATCTTGATGAGCAGGAAACGGTCGTATCTTGTACATGTAAGAAGAATACAGAGTGATTACAAGTCTCTACATGTCCATCATGATTCAGCCCTGCATCCAATTGTAATTGTAAAAAATGATCAGATATTTTGAGCTGCACAGATCTTGATTACGAAGCGGAACAAAATTTGGGCGTACAATCTTGCGAGGCATATGACCCCACTCGAAAATCATCAGCATCGGAAACGGCAGTATGTGAGTCTTGATATATAAAAGATGGGTTTTCTTCGCCAGCAGGAACATTTCGGTGTTGTAAGCCAGAGAACTCGGTACCCACGACCACTACTACGCCATGACTTCCTGAAGACTCGACAGTCCAATGAATGACTATCGGACCGAAATGCCTCCTCAATGGCCAATGCAAATTCAATATCTACGACGCCCTTGGTATCAGGACAAGTGTCAGGAATGAAGGCGATCCGACTTCTGTAGGGATCTTCGTTCAGGATATCGTTCTCTCTGCTACCATGTTTATCGGAACCGTTGTGACTATCGCGATTATCGTCTCTGGTTTGATGTGGATCATGGCAGGCGCGAACGGTAAAGATCCTACCAAAGCAAAATCCTGACTTATCAATTCACTTATCGGTCTGCTCATCGTCGTATCATCTTATCTCATCATCAGACTCGTCCAATATATCGCCAAATGATTCTAAAAGTTTTCTAAAAAATACACATGCCTGCGGCGCTTTCTAAACCTACTTTTGCCATATCCGCAAAAGTAGGCAAAAGGTCTAGTTCTTTGCATGCCTCGCTATACAGTTCAGTCTGCTCTTTCCGAACGTACCCAGCTCAAACAATATACAAAGAACCAAAAGTGTTGACTGTAATTTTCGTGCGGGTTATTCCTATGCTCGGTATCTTTTGAATCTACGAAAGAGGTCGCTTGCAATGTCTGTCCAGGGAACATACTTTCGTTCAAAGTCGAGAAAAATACATATCCAAGACCGCAAGGGACGAGGGGTTTTTGCTTGCTTTTTGACCCAGGAGCAAAAAGTGAGGCCGGGCGCGGGCACGGTGCAAAAAAGAAAGTTATAGAAAGAACTTCGCAAAAAATGGACAAAGTTAGGAAAAAAATAATATAAAAAACCCCCGCAGCTAGTGCGGGGATGGAAATACCATAATAGGTGTTAATACTTTTTTTCCTTGATGATCTCCATCAATTCAACAGTTCGTGACATATATTCACGGACGTCGAAGATGATATCTCGGTGGAATTTTGTGACTGTCTTGAGTGAGGAAATACTCTTCATTAATTCTCCAAGAGTGACAGTCTGGCCCTTAGAAGTAAAGATAATGCCTCGATAGAAACCTTTATCCTTAAAGTGTTTAGTGTCAAAGAAGATATGCATCTGCCCATGATCGCCTTTGAGAATATTAATAAATTCTCCGACCGGACCTTCGCTTAGCCCATTGATATGCTTTTCGATAAATCGCAAATCAGGCTTGTGTATTTTTCTAAATTGATGCAAAGAAAGCGTGAAATCGATAAGTGAATTGAGCATACCGACATCATCTAGTTTCAGCGCACACTGTACAGCTTCACCGCATTTAGTGATGGCCATATAGCCTTCTGCCGAAACAAAGAGCTTCTCGATACGTCGCATTAGCACCTGATCACGTTTTTTGCCGGTCACTTTCACTTTGCCCTTCAATTGTGTGGGGAGTTTTTCTGAAATTCCCCTAGGGATCCTTTTGGTAATTGTGTTTTTGATTTTGTTTAAGACCATAATATATTTCTTTTTGTTTATGATATTTCTTTGAAAGAGAGAGGCTCTCATATACCTATCTCTTTAGCGATGTCAAGGAAAATTTTTTTAAAAAAAGCTCATCCTATTGTAGAACGAGCTATCAATGAATAATCGTGCACGCATTAGCGTGCAAGCAAATGCTGAAATGATACGATTTTTTCGGTAATTTCAATCATCACAGAACGACTCTGGTTTACCAGCGGACGGTATGTTCTGATAAGACTCACAATTTCTTCCTCGTTAATGAAATGTGTACGTCCATGGGCGTACGCATATTGAGCGTCATTCAAATCCTTTACAATAGTTTTAAGCTCCGTTACCGTCAGGAATTTCTCACCATTTTTAGCGCAAAGGATTTTTACCGCATCATCATGATGCTGTGTTTGAGGGTCAAAAAAAAGATTTTTACTCTGAGGGATGTTTGACAGGTAGTGTACTAACTGTAACATCATTTTTTTCTTTTTTTTATCCCTAAAGTCTCTTGCAAGCTGGCTTATAGACTCGATATATCGCGCCTTGAAGGCGAACACAGCAGGAGTAAATCTGCTTAAAGTGTTGAGCGGTTTATCGGAGAGGTCGGACTTATTTTCCATGCTACGTGTGAGATATTTGCACTCTGTAGCTAACTTGGTAAATGCCCCTCCTTTCCCGAATAAGTTTTTGAACTCAGTAGATCTCTGTCTGCTTGCTCTGATACTTTTGATAATTCTGTTTGGCATGTTTTTTCTTTTTTAGTTTAACAATTTTATTTCTTCGCGAATGCTTATATAAAAAAATCCTGACGAATGTCAAGAAGAAATACTCGCTTGAGAAGCATGTTCTAATTTCTAATCCCGACATGTTTCACATATTTGCTAGCGATCTTTTGAAACTCTTCAAGTTCTTCGTCATCAAAAGCTTGACCTCCAAAGTCAGGATCTAAAGTATTCCCTCCTACATAATTCTGCAGATAATAATTTTTTGCGCCTCTGATATAGTAGGCCATAGCTTCGATATGGTCTGCTGTGTGCAATCATTTTGCAATGGTTGATCTGTATTCATAGTCCACATTCCCTTCCAGCAGAAGCTGTAAAAGTTTTTCATAGCTATGATAAAATTCTTCACTTTGTTCCACCCCAACAGCTTTGTAATAACTCGGCATCGCATGTTTGAGATCTACCGCGACATAATCCAGGATTCCATCATTGACCATTCTCTTTACGATTTGCCAGTCTCTACCATTAGTATCTAACTTCACGGCAAATCCCATCTCTTTCACTTTCTTGGCAAAATCATATAAATCTGGCATCAAGGTCGGTTCACCTCCACAGATACTGACTCCATCGAGAAATCACTTTCTGCTTTCCAAAAACGCGAAAAAATTTTCTTCGGGAATCATGTCATTTTGTATCAGCATCATTTTTTCGGGGAGTACGCATTCCGGATTATGACAAAAATGACAGCGGAAATTACAGCCTTGCGTAAAAACTATACAGGCTACTTTACCTGGATAATCAACGAGTGTATGTTTTTGGATTCACGCTAATTTCACGGTCATGGAGTAGAGGTAAATGGGGGCATATTTCTATATATTACTTACTTGTCTTCAACGCAATTATCTTTCATATTTCAGTAAATGTCTCTTAGCCTTGCTATGGGTTTTTAATATCTCTTTCCATCATTCGTTTACATCAGAGACTCTTTTGATCTGGCCATCGACCATACAGAGGGGATCCACCACTCTGCTTTTGCAGAAGACCTCCGCATCATAATTGTCAGGATTGTGTGTTGTTTCGATGACGCGATTCATACGGTCTCGATAGAGTTGTAATTGTTCATCTTGTACGTGATACGGTGCTATCTTGGCAAGTACTTCTGCATCGGTGGTATAAAAATCATCGTGTTGGATATATCATTTTTCCCATGCGTGCTTGAGATAATCAGCAGACGTCTCAAACATTATCGCGGTTTCTATGGCAGAATAATACGTATCATTGATATGAAAAAATAAGTCTGCATATTTTTTTGCCCAGGCATAATCTTCAAATATTCGTTTATTATCTTGAGTGGTTAGATGATCTAATATCTCCATCAGTTCTATCGCTCTTTGGCTATCATAATACATCGCCCCTCTGAGTGAATAATCTATTCTGTCAGCACACAAATCGGGGAGAGCAGTTTCTTTGAGAGGGAAGTGACTGTCATCGATGATATAGTCGATATCGAAACCATACTTGGCAAGGATATTTGGGATATCAGTTTTCTTGATGAAACTTTCAAAGATATTGTCCTGGTGATTTTGCTCTGACTGAGATCATTCGGCGAAAACATAATCCAATGTATGAGAAAAAGCTCCATGGGAGATATCGTGGAGGAGTCAGGCAAGTTGTTCTTCTTGTGATGCTCAAAATCTCTTGAGAAGCAAATAAACTCCTACGGAATGTTCAAAACGTGAATGTCCTTCTCATGGAAAAAATGGTTTGCTATAGCCTCCCTGGTCGATTCATTTCAGTCTTTGAAAATCTGGACTTTCAATGATGCCCAAGACAACAGGTTCAGTGATTTCTACAGTTCCATATAAGGGATCAGAGTAGAGCATGGAGGTGGATTGAAATTAAAAAAAAGCAAAGCGTGAAAGCACAAAAGACCTCCTTCGCTCTGCTTCTGAACTAACAACTAATGACTAACGACTAATGACTATTCTTGGTGACATCCACAACCTACAACGCTGTATTGCGCTACGAATTTAGAATTCTCTGATCTTCCTTCATCAAAATATTTCCTTGAGTAGAATTCAGATTTTTTTCCGATGTTGTATTGATTTACCGGTCTGAGGTAGCCCATGACGCGAGTGAAGACTTGGCATGGAGTTCTTTGGATTTCTTTTCCTTCTTTATTGACGAATGTAGAATCGCTCATTTTTTGTTCGGGGGTAAGAGAGTAAAAGCCTAGTCCGTCATTACGAGCCTGATTGCAGGCGTGGTAATCTGGACTTAGCGGCGGTTAGATTGCTTCATTTTATTCGCAATGACGACCGCATTATATGATCTGCTTAGTTTCCAAGACTCTGATTTTCTCTTGGTCGGAAGTATGTTTTTTCCTGAGATCCATATTAAATTCCTGTCCGGTGTATCCTAACTCCTTATCGCATTTTGGACAGAAATCATGTTCTCAGATGACGTATCCATGCTTAGGGCAGATAGAGAAGATAGGGGAGATAGTTATATACGGAAGCTGATAATTTGCAATCACTTTCTTGACGAGTTGTTTGCATGCTTCTGCGCTTGAGATCCTTTCTCCCATGTATAAGTGCAATACGGTTCATCCTGTATATTTACATTGCAATTCGTTCTGCATCTCCAAAGCTTCAAACGGATCGTCGCTGTAGCCTACAGGAAGCTGAGTGGAGTTGGTATAGTATGGTGCGTCGTGCGTTCCTGCTTGCATGATGTTAGGTATCTGTTTCGCATCTTCTTTGGCAAATCTATACGTTGTCCCTTCGGCAGGTGTCGCTTCGAGGTTGTACAGATTCCCTGTTTCTTCTTGATAGTCTTTGAGGAGAGCTCTCATAAATTCCAAGATCTCATCTGCGAATTTCATTCCCCGTTCGGTCGTGATATCTTCCTTGCCATTGGTGAAGTTCTGGATCGCTTCATTCATACCGTTGATTCCGATGGTAGAGAAGTGATTTCTAAACGAGGGCAGATATCTCTTGGTGTACGGATAGAGTCATGCTTCCAATCGTTTGCTGCATTCTTTTCTCTTGAGTTCAAGCGAAGTCCTAGAGAGGTTCATGAGGTGCCTCACCTGGTTTTTAAATCCTTCCACGTCTCACTTAAAGTTGTATCCGATCCTTGGCATATTCAAGGTAACCACTCAGATAGATCAGGTCATCTCTGCGGAGCCGAAGAGTCATCCTCATCTCTTTTCGAGCTGAGTGAGATCCAGTTGGAGTCTGCAACACATCGATCTGACGGCACCAGGTTTATATGCGTTCAGATTCTCTACTTTCTTCCGTTTGCCGTTCTTATCTTTAACTTTCTTAAATTGTGATCCTACGAAGTTCTGGAAATAAGGGATACCATATTTAGCAGTCATTTCAAAGAGCGCATCCACATCCGGATCTTCCCATGGGAAATCTTCCGTGATATTGTAGGTAGGGATAGGGAAGGTGAAGACTGATGATTTCCGGTCTCCTTCTGTATAAATTTCGATAAGCACTCTATTGATCATCTTCATTTCATGTTCGAGTTCACCGTATTTTTTTCCATAATATCCATGTTCGATCCCTCCGAGCATCAATGCTTTCTCTTTCAGATCTATAGGACAGGTCCGGTCAAGCGTGATGTTGGAAAACGGTGTCTGAGTTCCTCGTCTGGATGGCACATTCATATTAAAGACGAAGTTTTGGAGTTGTTGTTTTACATATCTGTAAGTTTTTTTGTAGATATAATCAGCCTTGTCTTGTTCAGTCTTAAATTTAGCGCCAGTGTCTTGTAATTCTTTTTCAAGCTCTACTTCATATTTATGCACAAATGGGGAAAGATAAGTATCAAAAGAAGAGAAAGCCTGAGCTCCGGCCCGTTCATTCTGCAATGTTCCCAGGAAGTTTACCATCTGGTTGACGGCAGATTGAAGGTGTCTCGGAGGAGCGGATTCTAGTTTTCCTGTCACTCCATTAAATCACTCTTCCAATAATTGCCTAAGGCTCCATCCTGCACAGTACGGTGCAAACATTCCTAGATCATGGATATGATAGTCGCCATTTCTGTGGGCATTTCCTACTTCTTCGGGGTAGATATGTGACAACCGATAATTAGCGGTGATCTTTTCTGAATTTTTCAATATCAATCCCCCGATAGAGTATCCTATATTAGCATTTTCATTGATTCTCCAGTCTAGGTTTTTGAGGTATTCATCCATAGTATTCCCTACTTCGATGACGACGTTCTTGGTCACTCTCGATTCAGATCTTTTTTGTCTGTAGATGATAAATGCCTTGGCAATCTGATCGTGTCATTCTTTGATGAGGATCTGTTCGACGATGTCTTGGATGAGTTCTACATCAGGGATATCTTTCCCGATTTTTTTCTCGACTTCGTCGCCCACCATTTTAGCCATTCTAGAAACCTGGGAAAAATCCGTTCCTCCAACTGCCTCAATAGCTCTTCTGATTGCTTTCTCGATTTTTTCGATCTCAAATGAGACAATGGAACCGTTACGTTTCCTGATTTTGTAGATGACCATTTCGGATAGGGATGTTAATTAGATAAAATATGTTTACATTTGCTTGATTATACTACAATATGTAGTGGCCATCTTTTAATGGTGAACACTATATATAGTAGTGAGATATAAAAACAATGGAAAAATCATTAAAGAAATTTCGAGGGATATGGCTTTTGCTTAGCGGTTTTGCAAAAATGCAAGAGCATTAGTCCAAATTGGTTTGACTTTTAACCTCCTCTAGTATTTTTATGAGATCTTCTTCTTTAGTGTAGGTACTCTTTAGCTTTACGAGAAATTCTTGAATGATTTCCTCCGCACAACCATTTTGGATAAGTTCTTTGTGGATCTTGTTCTCATAGATAAGGAATTGCTCGAATTTTTTGGTCTGTTGGTGCCCTTCTCGGCCTGTAGCTTGTGATAGCATGGTGATACGATGGATTAAGATATAAAAAAATCCCCATCTGGCTGAAAGGGAGTTCCCTATCTATGATTTTTTGGAAAACCTCCAGGGGGATATCCTTCCGGTTTTTATTTTCAATAGGAAATTTTTTCACTTGTTTTCTTTCTTAAAAAAATTACTTTATATACAGTTTATTTGATACACTATCCATGCGCCACGCACAGCTTACGACAACAACTACTGCGTTAACCAATTAATTGGTAGGAGTTTTCGTTAGCTACAAAAACATCGCTCCTACCACAGAATTGGGTAGGCTTTTTTAATTTTGAAATACATCACCATGGAAAATTCACTTCTCTACAATCAGCGTCATTCGCTTTCTCACGTGCTCGCGCAAGCAGTCCTGAGATCAGTTGACCCGACAGCAAAACTCTGAATCGGACCTGCGATAGATACCTGATTTTATTATGACTTCATTTTTTCTGAAGGCGTAGAATTCAAAGAAGAGAACCTCAAGGATCTCAACAAATTCCTTCAGAAGATCATCAAAGAGAATCAGCCATTCACGAGAGTGGAATTTGACTACGACCAGGCCAAAGAAATCATCACCATGCTCGGTGAAGAATTCAAAATTGATTTGATCGACGGTTTCAAAAAAGACGGCGAGACCATTTTCTCCTACTACATCAACACTATTCCCATGGCCGCGAAGGATAAACTTTTGAAAGATACTAAACCATGATATGTGGAAAGATATGAGAAAATAAACGACTACTTAAAAACTTTGAACTTGGAACTTGGAACTTTCAACTTGGAAAACAACTTCGTTGTTTTCATCGATATGTGTGAATGACCTCATGTAGAAAATACCAAAGACATAAATCCTGACCAATTCAAGCTCGATAAGATAGCTGGAGCCTACCGAAGAGGGGACGAGAAAAACGCAATGATGACGAGAATTTACGCGCTTGCTTTCGAAGACAAAGAAGCACTCAAAAAATATGTAGAGTTTCTGGAAGAAGCGAAAAAACGTGATCACAGAATTCTTGGGGCAAAATTAAAAATATTTACCATCTCTGATTTGGTAGGTTCTGGATTGCCATTATTTCAGCCAAATGGAGCGATCATCCGCAAAGAACTCGAAGAATATCTCTGGCAATTGCACAAGGATAGAGGTTACGACAGAGTCTGGACTCCACATCTCGCCAAAGAAGATCTCTACAAAATTTCTGGGCATGCAGGGCATTATCTCGAAGATATGTTCAAAGTACACGGCGGCACATCAGATGAAGATTACTTCCTCAAGCCGATGAATTGTCCTCATCACATGCAGATATATTCAGATAATCAATTTTCTTACCGTGACATGCCGATCAGATATTTTGAACCTGCGACCGTGTATCGTGACGAGAAAACCGGCCAACTTTCAGGCTTAGCTCGCGTGAGAGCTATCACGCAAGATGATGGACATCTGTTTTGTCGCATCACTCAGATTCATCAGGAAGTTACGACAATCGTGCAGATCATCAAAGAATTTTACACCACTATGAATATGCTCGATGGGTATCGAGTCAGACTTTCTCTCAGAGGAGACGACAAAGAAAAATATTTGGGTGGCGACGAAGTCCGAGAAAAAGCAGAAAAAGCTTTGCTCGAAGTCTGTCAAAGTGAAGGATTGCCCTTCAAAGAAGGAAAGGGAGAGGCAGCTTTTTACGGGCCAAAACTCGACTTCATGTTCAAGGATGCTATCGGCAGAGAATGGCAACTTGCTACGTGTCAGCTAGACTTCAATCTTCCACAAAGATTTGAACTTTCTTACATCAACGAAGCAGGAGAAAAAGAAAGACCAGTGGTCATTCATAGAGCGATTTCATGATCATTGGAAAGATTTATGGCAGTGATGATAGAACATTTTGCATGAGCATTCCCACTTCGATTGGCTCCTCATCAGATCAAAATCGTGCCTGTAGCAGAAGCCTTCAACGACTATGCAGAAAAAATAAACACACAATTCAGAGCAAACAATCTCAGATCGAGTGTCGATTATAGCGCAGACTCTTTCTCCAAAAAAATCCGCAATGCTGAGATAGAAAAAATTCCTTACATCCTTATAGTCTGAGAAAAAGAAGAAGCTGACAAGACCGTGAGCGTAAGGGAATACAGATCCAAGAAACAATACACCATCGGCATAGAAGAATTCCTCGTCCAAGTCGATGAAGAATACAAAGAGAGACGCTAGGGCATCAGTCCAACGTCGAACTTGTGTTGCAAAGCAGCATAAATCTAGAAAATAAGCAACCTGGTCATTTATGGCCAGGAGCGCACAAATACATTTTACTCCTTAAATTCCTTCACTCATGTCCGCAACACTAGAAAATCTGTCCAAAGCTTTTGCTGGCGAATCACAAGCAAGAAATCGCTACACTGTTTATTCAAGCATTGCTCGTAAAGAAGGATTGCTTCAGATTTCTGATATCTTCTTAGCGACTGCTGAGCAAGAAAAAGAACACGCAGAATGGTTCTTTAAAATGATCCAACTCGTCAAAGAAAAAGAAGGGATCACTGACCGCAATGAAATCGATATCCCTACGACGGTCGTCAGCAAACTCGGCGATACGCTTACCAATCTTGAAACTTCCATAGCCGGAGAACATCATGAAGAAGCTGACTTATACCCTATGTTCGCTCAGGTAGCGCAGGACGAAGGCTACCCTGAAGTGGCAGGTAGAATCAGAGCAATCATCAAAGCAGAAATCCATCACGAAGAAAGATACACAAAATTGTACGAACAACTCAAAGCTGGTTCACTCTACAAGAAACCACAGAAGGTCCATCGAGTATGTAGCAAATGTTGATATGTCTTTGAAGGAGAAACGCCTCCGACAAGATGTCCTGCATGTGATCATGAAACCAATTATTTCCAAGTTTTGAACGAAACCTACTAATCATAAAAAAACCGTGCCGCCCCGGTCGGGGCGTAGAGACGTTGCAATGCAACGTCTCTATCCACAACGTGGACACGGTTTTTTAATGTTGGACTAATTTTTAGTCATCTTCACGTTCATTTTTTTGTTGTGTATCTTCAGAGTCCTCTGTGTCTTCTGAATTCCTAATTTTGGTTTCCTGTTTATCGCCATCTTCAATTTTCGCATCCTCTTGATTGTCCTCATTATCTATTTCTGTTTGATGTTCATCGAGATCATTTTTTGCTTCTTTAAATGTTTGCTTTACATCTTCGTTATTATCATTGTCATCGATTTCATCATCGAGCAATGTATTAAGACTTTCATCTTCGATTTCTTCTTCGTTAGCGATATCCTGTGCATCTTGCATATCTTCTACAAGAAGCGATTGTGCTTCATCGACATCATCAGTATTTGTATCTTCATCTTCCAACATAACTTTGATTTCTGCAATGCGTTCTTTGGCAAATTCAATCTTAAGTTTGACTTTTGCTTCAGGTGAAAAAGTGAATAGCTCGCGGAGGAATTCACTCAAGCGATCTAAGAAATAAAACGGACTCTCTGGAGTTAGCCCTGCCAAATCAGATCAAGTACTTACTTGAGCTACGTCATTTGCGGCAGCTGGAACTTGTTCATTTTGTGCAAAAGAGCTACTTGCGCCAATAGTGAAAGCCATGGCCATGAGTACACCAAACCAGATTTTCTTCATGTGTATGAGCATTAAAGGATAAAAATAATACATGCATATATATAGATATAGACGAATTACTAGAGTTTTTGTGACATATAGAAGCCTTTTATTTTCTCTTGCATTTTAAAAATTTCCGAGTATACTATACCTATACCACAGGTATAGATTTTACACCATTGTAATGATTATGAAAGCGTCAAATTCCAAAAATCTCATCGCGCTCAAGAAGGCAAAAACATCACTAGAAAAAATTATACAAATGATTGAAAAAGATCAGTATTGTATTAACATCATTCAACAGAATCTAGCCGTGATTTGACTTCTCAAATCAGTGAATGCTTCCTTGTTACAAGGACATTTGTGATGCTGTATGGTCGATGCCGTCAAATCCAATAACAAGAAACAATTGGACGGAATGATTGACGAGGTGATGATGATCGTGAAAACGGCACAAAACAAGTAACGATCCGTCATTGCGAGGAGCAAAGCAACGTGGCAATCTGGATCAACTTACTTTAAATTACTTCCTTCTCATGAAAAAAATCTTCTGACTCATAGCAACGTTCATTTACTTCTTCACTGCGAGTTCGCTTACGCATGCGAGCACGATGGGAGTTTTTGCTATGAATCACAACTCGCATATACAGACATCACATTGCCATTCTGATACTCCAAGTACGCCAAACAGCAAATCTGATCACAATATGAACTGCTGCGAACTCTTCACATCCAACCACTATTCACAGGTCAATCTTAAATTTGCATCCGACCTCAAAACATTCACACAGCATATTCCACAAAACATATGTAACACACTAAGGTTTTCGATCTTACAGAATTTTGACTTTTGACCAAATTTCAGCCCCTGATGACAAAACACTCGTAGTAAATATATCAGATTTTCTGACCTTTTTGGTATTGTCGTAAATTTGGCATAGAAGACAAAAAGCTTTATCGATTTGTATTATGCTAGCGTTTATCTATTTTTATCGCAAGCATAACAAGCTTTTATCTTTTCTATGTATCCATGAACAAAATCAAAAAAGACATCTATATCCAGGGTATGCACTGTGTCTCCTGTGAACTTCTGATCAAAAAATCTTCTGAAAATATCGATGGAGTCAAAGTGCAGTCTATCTCTGCCAATACGGGAACCATGGTCGTTGAGATGATGGACGAAAATGCTCTGCCGGAAATTCATCAGTGCATCTGCGATGCGGGGTATAAAGTCGTGGACGAGCCGCCGCATCTTCACAGATTTAATCTTGATCGCTTGTTAATCTCCGTGGGTATTGTCGGAGTTCTTGCGTTTATTGTTTACAAGCTTGATATTGTACAGTATCTTCCTTCCATGGGCGACAAACTATCGTTGGGAGTAGCATTGCTGATGTGAATCATAGCGTCAGTTTCTACATGTCTAGCTATCGTGGGCAGTATCGTGATAGGTTTTTCAGAATATGGAGACACACAAGTTTGAATCAAACATCATATCAAAACTCAGCTTGCATTTCATGCGTGAAGGATCGGATGATTTTTTGCGCTTGGCTGATTGTTATGATTGATAGGTCAGGCTATCGCTATCTCGCTGACGACAACGACAATACTGACTATGATCGTAGGTATTGTTGTGCTTTGGATGTGATTACATTTGCTTCATATTTTGCCCAATATTACTTCATTGGGGGTGCATTTACCCAAAAGCCGATCGAATAAAACGCTCACGACCAAAAATCCAATATTTGCTCCCTTGATAGGTATGCTTACATTTTTCCTGCCATGCGGATTTACCTTATCTATGCAGTTGATAGCGATCAACTCGGGTAATTTTTGGCAATGATGATTGGCTATGGCGATATTTGCTTTATGAACGATGCCAGTACTCTTTGCGGTAGGACTAGGATCATCATATATCAAAGAGAAGAAATTCAAGCTGCTTCATACCATAATTTGAACGCTAATTGTCTTCTTCGGAATCTTTATGATCATGAATGCTTGGCGTATGATCTGATGACTCTCATTCTTTGCTACAGACACACAAAACATCGCACAGGCATCTCCAACTGCTGTATATGAAACCATCAATGTAGGACACGATGGACTACGTCTTATCCCTGAAATCGTGACACTAACTGCAGGCAAAAATTACGAAATCATCATTACCCCTTCAGACAATGGAAAATGATGCATGTCCACGCTCACAATCCCTGGTCTTGACCGTAATGTAAATACTATCATCAAGGGCCAGCCTGTTAGATATGTCTTCAACAACATAAAGGCAGGCACCTACAATGTGGTCTGCTGAACTATGTGAATGTACCAATGACAAATCGTCGTTCAATAATTTTTACCTTCTTACCTTTTTTAAATATGACACACCATCACGAAAAAAATACTAAGACTGGATTCTACATCATTGCATGAGTAGCTGTTCTTTTGTTAGCTACCTATATGGTGAGCAGCTGAACGATCTTCGCAAAAAATAGAAGAATTCAAAATACTACTTCCACTGCCGGTAGCTATTCATGTCCTATGGCCAAGAGCCAAAATGGAGGAGGTGGTTGCGGCATGATGGGAAATAGAACAACAGTACAGACGCAAAATATTGCGTCTCAACAAACGCCAACTCCTCCCACGACAGCAACAAATGCATCTTACGAAACAGTTAATGTCGGGCACACCGCTTTTGCGCTCAATCCAGAAACCGTAACCCTCAAGGCATGAAAAAATTATAAACTTGTCATCACGCCAACCGAAAATGGCGGAGGATGCATGAGTACGATGACCATTCCAGGATTAGACAGCAATGTCTATCCGATCAAAAAATGAACTCCTATCACGATCACTATCACCAATGCGCAAGCAGGAAATTATGAAGTTGTCTGCGGAGCTATGGGCATGTATCAAGGAACTATTGCCATTCAATAAGGGTCCGTCATTGCGAGCATCGCATGGCGATCTGGATTAATTTTTTTACCTTCTTACCATTATTCTCTATGACAACTACAACATTCTCAGTGCCAAAAATAAATTGTGAAGCTTGCGGAAAGCTTATCAAGATGTGACTCAGCAAATTATCAGGGATCAAAGAATTGTCGGTGGATACCAGATCCAAAATGGTGAAAGTTGAATTTGACGACAAGCAAGTGAGCAAAGAAAAAATTCAACAAGTGGCGCAGAGTGCACTCTAATTTTTACTTAATTACCTCAGAAATCATGACTACCGAACATACTACAATCCCACAAGGGAAAATGGTCGCCATCGATCTGGAAGGGATGCATTGTACGAGTTGCGCTTCGCTCATCGAACATTCACTCAAGGATGTTCCTGGCGTACAAAACGCAAGCGTCAATTATTCATCTTCACAGGCCATGGTCAAACTCGACCATACTCAAATCGACGAACAAGCGCTGCTCCAAGTAGTCAAAGATGCTGGATATTCCGGATCTATCGTAGATCAGCAACACACCATTAGCGAGACAGAAAAAAGAAATAAGGAAACCCATCATCGATGGAATAAATTCAAACGAGCTGCGATATTGAGCATCCCGATGGTCGCATTCATGTTCTATGATTTTTTCCCATCATTCATTCCAGGCGAAAAAATCATCATGCCACGGACCGCAATCATTTCGTTGATTCTCACGGCTCCGATATTGTTTATCATCGGCGGCGACTTCTTCAAAGGCGCCCGATCAGCGCTCAAGATGAAAACATTTAATATGTATTCGCTCATCGCGATCGGTACTGGCGTAGCATTTTTTTATAGTCTCTACAATATGTTTTTGTTCCTGTATCAGACAGGAACGATGGTCGGACTCGACGGCATGAAAATCCCAAATATCTACTTCGAGGTTGCGTGATTATTGATTACGTTCGTCGCCTTAGGAAAATATCTCGAAGCGAAAGCGAAGTGATCAACCTCACAAACCATCGCTAAACTCATGGGACTCGCTCCCAAGACCGCAAAGGTCAAAAGAGGAAAAGATATCATCGATGTGGCAATCGAGGACGTAAAAAAATGAGACATCATCATCGTGAAACCAGGAGAAAAAGTGCCGATCGATGGAGTCGTAAAATCCTGACATTCCAGCATCGACGAATCTATGCTGACCGGAGAAAGTATTCCTGTCGAAAAAACGATCGGCGCGAAAGTCTTCGGATGAACCATCAACAAACTCGGAAGCTTTGAAATGGAAGCAACCAAGATCGGAAACGAAACCGCGCTTGCGCAGATTATTCGTTTGATCCAGGAAGCACAATGATCCAAAGCACCCATCCAATGATTCGCCGATAAGATCGCATCAGTATTTGTACCGACAGTTATCGGGATTGCATTGCTTGTTTTCATTATTCGATTCTTCATCGTCGGAGCAGGATTGACAGCTTCATTACTATACTTTTCTGCAGTGATCGTCATCGCATGTCCATGCGCATTGTGACTTGCAACGCCGACGGCATTGATGGTCGGCACAGGAAAATGAGCCGAGAATGGCATCCTCATCAAGTGAGGAGAACCGCTCGAAAAGCTCTGCAAAGTGACGGCAATCATCTTCGATAAAACATGAACCATCACAGAAGGCAAACCGGAAGTGACGGATATCATCTCCGTCAATGACTACGATGAAGATGAAATTCTTCAAATCGCCGTCGCGCTAGAAGCGAAGTCAGAACATCCATTAGCAGAAGCTATCGTCAATTATGGAAATGAAAATCTTTCCAAGAAAGCATTGGTCGTAAACAAATTTCAAGCAGTTCCCTGACAAGGAGTCCAATGAGAAATTTGAACGAAAAAATATTTCTTTGGGACCAAAATCTTGCTCGAAGAAAAAAACATAGAAATCAAAAATCTCAAACAAATGCAAAAAATGGAAGCTGAAGGAAAGACGGTGATGTTGCTCGCGACAGACAAAGAAATGCTCGGGATGGTCGCGGTAGCCGATACCGTAAAAGACAGTTCCGCAGAGGCGATTGAGAGATTAAAAAATTTATGACTGGTGGTCTACATGATTACGTGAGACAATGAAAGGACTGCCAAAGCGATCGCACAGCAAGTCGGCATCGATCATATCATGGCGCATGTTCTCCCACAGCACAAAGCATCCAAAGTCAAAGAACTCCAAGACCAATGATATATCGTCGCCATGGTCGGCGATGGAATCAACGATTCGCCTGCGCTCACGCAAGCGGACGTGTGAATTGCCATGGGATCATGAGCTGACGTCGCGATGGAATCCGGTGGAGTAGTCATCATGAAAAACGATCTCAACGACGTCGTGCACGCCATCCAGCTCAGCAAAGAAACCATGAGCAAAATCAAACAGAATATGTTCTTCGCATTATTTTACAACGTGCTCGGAATACCTATTGCCGCCGGCATTCTCGCCAAGCGATGACTTACGCTCAGACCGGAATTTGCAGGGTTAGCAATGGCATTAAGTTCAGTCTCTGTTGTTTTGAATTCGCTCTTGCTCAAATTCTCTAAACCCAAAAAAAGAAATCGGATTTCCACCTTCGCACCAGTGATTATGACGATCGTATTCCTTTCCTTCTTTTGGAATTTTGCAAAACTCGGAAACGGACAAGCGATAGTTTTTTCAAGCATCACCAACAATCTCTGACTCAAAACAGATATGAACAAATTCATCGTCAACACACCAAATAAAATCTGATTCACTCCGACGGGCATCCCCAAAATCTTCCTAGGAAGCGACACCATCGTAGATGGACTTCCCATCGTGGAAGGCACCTGAACTTTCAGTAAAGATGGTGTAGAAATGATTATCGGATACGCTGAGGCAGCGATGATGAAGAGAGAAAGATTATTCGCTAAAGTTGGTGATAGTCTGACCAACTTCTTTGGACTAGAAAAAGTCACCATCGTAGGGATTCTCGGCCCGACAAAAACGTTCCTCGATGAGGTGCATATCATGAATCGTAAAGGATTTGATGCATTGGATATCGATGATTCGTTGATTGTCCAAGAAACGCCATTTGATAGTTCAGAATTTTATTTTTCGTACGATCAAAACAATATCCCTCTCAAATTACAAAATATCATCAATCCCAAAAAACCAAGTTACACGATTGACGACAAAACATACTCAGCAATCTATCTAGGTTACGATGTGGCTCAGGAGATGAAAGGCAAGAAAGAATTCTCCAAGCTTTTTGACATCGTCCAAGAAGATGGAACGGAATTTATCATCGCAGGATTGCCCAAGAAGACATTCACTTTGTTGGACATGATGCACTTCATTCCAACAAATCAATAAAGAAAAAAATTTTAAAACGTGCTGTAGAGACGTCCCGTAGTACTACGGGACGTCTCTACAGCCCATCAACGGGATGGCACGTTTTTTTTTGCGGAGAAAGATTTTGCCATAAATAAGTATATATGTTTCATTTATTGACAAAGGATAAAAAGTACATAAAACTCTTGCAATGACATTTCAAATGAATATAGGAGTTTTGTGGCTTTTTTTGCTTGTAAAAAAAGCTGGTAATTAACATTTGTAGAATCAATAAATTAAATAAAAATCAAAGCTTATGAAACAATTAATTGTTGCACTTTTTGTGCTATGCCTTGTATGTCCCAAGGGGACTAAGGCGCAGATTATCGTGACCCACGACATTTCCTGTAATGGTAATGCTAATGGGGCGCTTGAAGTAAATGCAGTATTCGGAATCCCTCCCTACACCTACGTATGGAACACCGGAGCGCTGATAGACAGCATCTTCAATTTAGCTGCTGGCACCTATTCAGTGACCGTCACTGATGACGCATTTGTGACAGCAGTATTCACACAAACCTTGATCGACCCGCCTTCTCTTTTTCTAACATGCACATCGACAAGTGTGTCTTGTTTTGGAGGAAACGACGGAACGGCAAACGCCAACGCAGTTGGCGGAACCGGAGTTCTGACGTATGTATGGAACACCGGAGCGATCACCTCAAACATCACCAATCTCACTGCCGCCAATTACACGGTGACCGTGAGCGATGCAAATCTCTGTGCCGTCGTGCATGATGTAACTGTAGCTCAACCGCTTGCCCCTGTGCAGGCGACGCTTATCCAAACAGACGTTTCTTGTTTCAGTGGAAGCGACGGAACAGCTACAATTACCAATGCGAGCGGTGGAAGCGGAACTCTGACCTACTCGTGGTCAAATGGAGCAACGACTTCACAGATTACCAACCTTGCCGCAGGCAATTATTCTGTGACAATCACTGATGCCAACGGCTGTACATTCGCCGGTTCGGTGACCATCACTCAGCCTGCAGCTGCACTTGCAGTTACCCTTGCTGCACAAACTAACGTGTTGTGTCGTGGAGCAAGTACCGGCGCAATCAATGTCAACGTAGCCGGTGGCACGATTCCTTATCTGTATGACTGGAGCAATGGCGCCGTATCACAGGACATCACAAATGTACCTGCCGGCGTGTATACTTTAGTCGTTGCGGATGCGAATGGATGCACAGCTATGATCAACAGAACTATTACCCAGCCAGCGACTTCCGTCCAAGTATCCATAGCATCCAATAATGTAAACTGCAATGGAGGAAACGACGGAACGGCAAACGCCAACGCAGTTGGCGGAACCGGAGTTCTGACGTATGTATGGAACACCGGAGCGATCACCTCAAACATTACCAATCTCACTGCCGGCAATTATTCCGTGACGGTGGCTGATGCCAACGGCTGTACTGCTACAGCAGCTTGCGTGATAGATGAGCCAGCGACTCCCGTACAAGTATTTCCTTTGTGGAACAATGTCACCTGCAATGGTGGGAATGACGGAAGTATCAATCTCATCGCAGTCGGAGGGACCTGGCCTTTGACCTATCTTTGGTCGACAGGTGCTATCACTTCTACCATCACCAATCTCGCTGCCGGCACGTATACCGTGACCGTGACTGACGGCAATGCATGTTCTGTCATTACGAATATCATCATCAGCGAACCTGTCGCACCTGTTTCCGTGGCCTTTATGACGACTGTCATCACCTGCAATGGCGGGAATGATGGAAGCATAAGTGCTCTCGGTAGCGGAGGTACAGGCGTTCTTCATTATCTGTGGTCGACAGGAGAAATCACACCGACGATCTCGAATCTTGCCACGGGCAATTATACCGTGACGGTGACGGATCAGTCTGGATGTTCTGTTGTCGGGAATGCTATAGTAAATCAACCAGCGCCGATCAGCATCACACCGACCATCACGCCAAGTAATTGTGATGGACAGAATAACGGTGCTATCGCTCTGGTCGTCAACGGCGGCACTCCTGCGTATACGTTTTCATGGAACGAAGTGAATTTTGACTCAACATATACAACACAAAATTTACTGAATGTCCGTGGAGGCACCTATGCGCTTGCTATCACAGATGCCAACGGCTGTGCGTATCTGGACACTCTTGTAGTTCCAAATCTTGCTGCAGTCGCTATCAATATCAATCCGACTTCTTATGTGTGTAATGGCGATCAAGGATCAGTCAGCATCAATGCATTGCTTGCAGATTCTTTGTATTACTTTACCTACAGCTGGAGTTCGCTCTACAACACAGGTTCATTTATTACCAATGATTCCGTCTTTACGAGTTCGCCAAGTTTCATTGCCGGTTCATACACGATTACCGTGACTGACAATCAAACGGGCTGTGCTGCATATTATGATTTTGTCATCAGCCAATCAGCAGCGCCGCTTGTAGTGAATTCCGTAGTGACACATAATCTCTGCTATGAGGATTCCAATGGAAGCATCCAATTATCAGCTTCCGGCGGAGATCCCAAACCAGGATACCATGTGACATGGACGGGACCCAATGGTTACAATTCCACCGCATTCTCTATCGGAGGACTTGCTGTCGGAGATTACATCTACACCGTGACTGATGATAGTGTATGTTCGGTTTCTGGGACGATTCGTATCCAGCCGCTCATGCCCGTACAAGGATATGTCACTTCGGAAGATGTCGTGTGCAATGGCGGGAATACCGGTGTAGCAGAAGCGTTTTATGGTGGTGGGACAGGACTACTTACCTACGCATGGTCAAATGGAGTAAACACTCCGTTTATAAGTGGCTTATCTGTAGGTACCTATACACTGACCGTCACTGACTCGGTGGGATGTAATATCATTACTTCAGTAACAATTACTCAGCCGCAAGCGATCACGGTTGCGTTGGATTCACTGCACAATATCCAATGCTATGACGGGAACGACGGCGGAATTTGGTTGACTACAAACGGCGGAAACGGAAGCCTGGAATATATATGGTTACATAACGGAACCTTATTTCCTCAGGTGACTGAAGACATTACAAATGTGTCTGCCGGCGTATATCAGGTGACCGTATTTGATTCTATAGGCTGTAATGCTGTAGCGACATTCACACTCACACAACCCACACAGACAGTATTCGTCGATTCCATTCACACCATTTCATGCAACAATGGCGCAGACGGATATTGGCAGATCATGCCTGTCGGAATTGATACTCCCTACATCGCGATATTCAGTACGGGAGATACTATTTCGACTGACACTGTTCCCGCACCATTCATCGGCGGGCTGACTGCAGGCTCCTATTCTGTGATATTCACCAGTGTTATCGGTTGCACGTGGGCCTTTGATTTGGTTCTTGAACAACCCTTGCCTATCACGGTCGGAACGGTGGATATCGTTCCTGTCATTTGCAAAGGCGACACGACAGGCTCGATCACTTTGGACGCAGTACACGGTGGAACGCCTGGCTATACCTATCTGTGGTCCAACGGTTTGGATGAGAATCCGATTACCAATCTCGTCGCTGGAATATACAATGTCACGATCACTGAT